>Ga0078972_1000810_pt1 | contig 127975 bp, 120 predicted proteins | sample YelNatPaOPGAMG01_FD_67568 | JGI IMG/M metagenome (GOLD analysis project Ga0078972, IMG submission 67568) | Hot spring thermophilic microbial communities from Obsidian Pool, Yellowstone National Park, USA - OP-RAMG-01 (SPADES assembly) (version 2) | ecosystem: Environmental > Aquatic > Thermal...
AAAAGGTAGGTTAATATTATACTATTAAAATAAGTGCCAATATACCAAATAATATTTCGTTCTCTATTGACTTTTAAAATGCGTGATTTCATGTTTCCAAAATTGACGCAGGATTCAGGTTTACCTATTGGTGAAATTGATATTGTTATTTACTCACCGATTCCTTATAAAATATTGAAAGAAAGGGCTGTAAAAATTCAAATTCAGGATATTATTATTCCGGTGATTTCTATTCACGACCTTATTGAAATAAAACTTCAGACTGGTAGAAAACAGGACCTTTCGGACGTGGAGTATCTTAAAAAAATCATAGAAAAATAATGGAAGAAAGAAAAGGCTTTTCATATTTCCTAACCGAAGAACAAATAAATGAATATCGCTCATGGCCGGTTGAAAGGCGACTTCAATGGCTTTTCATTGCTAATAAATTAAGGAGAGACCTTCCAAAAGAAACAATCGAAATCCAGGAAACTTTCCGCCAGGGGGAAATATAATTTGCTCGATCCTAAGTTCCATGTATAAAAAAACAATATTGTAAGTCTTTATAAAAATATGTTAAACTGGAATTGGAATTTTAAAACTTAAAGGATTTTTATAATGGAGACCTCTAATCAAGAATTCAAGATTACCCCAAAGCTCAAAAAAGCCATTATCGAAATAGTAGAAGAGAGGCTACGAGAGACCCAGATAATTAGGAAAGATATTTCAGAATTAAGAGCGGTAGTTAAGGAGCTTGCCGAAGCCCAGAAGAGAACCGAACAAAGGGTGGAGCAACTTGCAGAGGCCCAGAAGAAGACCGAAGAGAGACTTACAAGAGTGGAAGGGGCAATCGAAGAGCTTGCCGAAGCCCAGAAGAGGACTGAACAAAGGGTGGAGCAACTTGCAGAGGCCCAGAAGAAGACCGAAGAGAGACTTATAAGAGTGGAAGGGGCAATCGAAGAGCTTGCAAAAGCCCAGAAGAGAACTGAGGAAGAATTGAGAGAACTGATAAAAGAACACAAAGAAACTCGTGCTCAACTTGGTGGTTTGTCGATTACCATAGGATATAGACTTGAAGATGAATCTTACAAGGCATTACCAGAACTTTTGAAAAGGGACTATGGAATAATTATTCAAGAGAGATTAAAAAGGCAATTTATACAGGATAAAAGTGGAGTTCCATTAGAAGTAAATATTTTCGGATCTGCCATCAGAGATGGTAAAAAAATAACCATCATTGGAGAAGCTAAAAGTCAGCTTTCAAAAAATGGAATCGATGAGTTTATAAAGAAAAAATTGAATAAAATTCAAGGATTATATGAAGAACTATTCCCGGTTTTGGTAACTTATATGATCAGTGAACCGGACGCTGAGGAATATGCAAAACAAAAAGGAATAGCCATTTATTATTCATACGATTTTTAACCATTTAACCCACTATTTTTATTAATAAATTCCATCAACTCCCTCCTTATTGGTCTCCTTATTAAAATATGAAAAAAATTTTCAATCATGAAAAAATTTCATACCAAATGGCATAATGATTGCAAAAATTAATATTGTTGTTGATTGCAATTTTTCTCGAACTTTATTTTATAAAAAATTTAATAAATTCAATTAATTAAATTTATAAATTCTTTATTATTATATTAAAAAAATTATGCTGGTCAAAAATTATCCTTTAATTTACAAAATTTGTAAAATATACATATAAGTCAGGAAACAAAACTTATTTTTCATTTGGTAAGATACATCATTCAAAATTATGCAAATTAAAAAAGATTATTAGCAAAAAATTTATTGAAAGCAGAAGTTAAAAAGTTGTCATTTATGGTGTGACTGATGAAATGTAAGTAGGTTATCAAAATACTTCATAGAGAAAATTATTGAATTAGTTGGGATTGTTGAAGATTATGGAAAATTCAATTCTCAATTTATTTTTGGTTACGAAGTTGAACCGTAAGTTGCGTATATAAACTTAAATACGATACTACATTGAAAACATCTTTGGATTAATTATGATATAAAAAGCTTAAAATATTATTTGAAATCAAACCAAATTATAAAGTTATTTGTCATAATTAAATAAAATGGATTTAAATGAAATTATTATTACATATGAACCAGATAATATTTTAAGAAAAGGCTGCTTTAATATTTTTAAAGAAATATTAACTGAAATCAACAGAAATAAGTGGTTAACCTATCAATTATTTAGAAGGGATTTTTTATCTTCTTATAAACAATCCTTTTTAGGAATAATTTGGGCAATAATTTTTCCATTTGTAAGTATTTTCATTTTTATTGCATTGAATAGATCTGGAATCTTAAATATCGGGGATATTGGAGTTCCATATTCAATCTATGCACTAATCGGCATAGCTTTTTGGCAATTTTTTTCTAATGGTCTTGTTGCTTGCTCACATTCACTCGTAAATGCAGGTCCAATGATTATTAAAATTAATTTCTCAAAAAAATCTCTTGTGATAGCTTCAATTGGTAAGGCAATTATTCCTCTCATTATCCATATAATATTAATATGCATATTATTTATTGGGTATGGGAAAACACCAAGTATTATGAGCTTACTTTTTCCTATATTTATAATCCCACTTCTTTTATTTACATTAGGTTTAGGTTTCTTTACTTCTCTATTGAATGGAGTAATTAGAGATATTGGAAATATCATAACAATTCTTTTGATGTTTCTTATGTTTTTTACGCCAGTTTTATATGCCAAACCAAAGACGGGAATTTTAGCCATTGTGACGAGATATAACCCTTTATATTATTTGGTATCATCCCCACGTGATTTAATATTAAAAGGTGTAATTGATGAATGGTATGGTTTTTTAATAGTTTCATTAATATCCATAATTTTATTTATCATATGTTTATTCGGGTTTCATATTACTGAAACAAGGGTTACTGAAAGAATTTAAAATGGATAAAGACACCGCAATAAGTGTTGAACACGTATCTAAGAAATATTGTAAGTCATTGAAGCGATCAATGGTTTATGGCTTAATGGATATTGGAAGAAATATGCTTGGAATGAGCTCAAGATCTGAACGTTTAAGAAAGGGTGAGTTCTGGGCTTTAAATGATATTTCCTTTGAGGTTAAAAAGGGTGAAACATTGGGAATTATAGGTCCAAACGGATCTGGTAAAACTACACTTCTTAAACTTCTAAATGGAATTTTTTGGCCAGATAAAGGCAAAATCACAATCAAAGGTAAAGTAGGAGCACTTATTGAATTAGGTGCCGGATTTCACCCGATGCTCACAGGCAGAGAAAATATTTACATAAATGCGGCAATATTAGGGATGACAAAGAAGGAGGTAGATAAAAAATTTGATGAAATCGTTGAATTTGCGGACATTGGTGATTTTATAGATACTCCGGTGAAATTTTATTCGAGTGGCATGCATTTGCGATTGGCCTTTGCTGTCGTAATTCATTCAGAGCCAGATATATTTCTAATTGACGAAATCTTAGCTGTTGGAGATGCTCCATTTCAAATGAAGTGTTTCGGAAAGATAAGAGGATTAATAAAAGATAAGAAGACAGTAATTATTGCAACTCACGACATGAGTATTATTCAAAGATATACGAATAAAGTATGCATCTTATATGATGGGAAGATGCAAGGAATTGAGTTACCAAAAGATGCGATTAATCAATACTTGGCATTGATAAGCAATCTTCCCCATAAGGATATCGAACAAGAAGCTATAAAAATAGAAAGAAACAAAAGAATTATAAGTTATCCGAAGATTTCAGACGATACTCTTATGAAATTGATGCCTTTAGATAAATGTCCAAAAAAATCAAATTACAATAGAAATGAATTCAGATATGGAAACGGTTCTGCAAGTATAATTGATTTTGAAATTTTAAATGAGAGTCGAGAAGAGATTTTTTGCATAAAGAGTAAAGAGATTTTTTTTGTTAGATGTAGGGTAATTTTTAAAGAAGATGTAAAGAGACCAATTTTTGGGATTTCTTTTAAAAACAAAGAAGGGTTAGAGCTTTACGGAACGAACAGTCTATTAAAGAAAATGGAAATCAAAGAGCAAGCAAAGGGGGATGATATTTGGATTGAATACAAATTAAAAGCGAATTTGCAAGCTGGAGAATATTTCATATCTGTTGGAGTTGCTGCATTTGAGGAGGAAAGAATAATTCCTTTAGATAGGAGGTATGATCTTGCGATCGTCTCAGTGCTTCCCACAGATGAAAGTTTTGGCTTGGTGAATTTAGAAGGAGAAATTCGTATTACAAATTGATATTTGGTTAATTATTAATATTTGATAATAAAAGTTAAGAAATTTTTATTTTGGTTGGCCAAAAAGACATACTAAAGAGTTAATCGGAGAATATTAAATATTAATAAAGTGACGAAAATGAAATTAATTTGGACCAAGTCATTGGAAAATAAGATAAAAGAAACACTGAGATTGATTAATTGGATCTTGAGTAAAGAAGGTCCTCATGCATTTCTCTTCAGTGGAAGTCCAGCTTCGACGTTTTTGTTATATATGATTCGAGAGATGATATTAAATGAAAATAGTGTCTTAGTTTTTCACGTAGACCTTATAAAAAATCAACTTTCTTTGTATCAATATTTGGAAAAGATTGTTAAACTTTTTGGTTTCGATATTCTTCGAGAAAGGAATGAGTATTTAATTGATTATATAGAGACTAAAGGGAATTGGGATGAGTTCTATTATTGCCACACACAAAAAGTAATGCATAATATAGCTGTAAGATTTAAGTTGAAATCTTTGTTGTTAGCTGACCATGGTGTTTCAAAAAAAGAAAAATGTAAAGAAATAAGTTTATTTACCGGTTTCAATTTGCTCGAGATAAGACCACTTAATGACTTTAAAATTGAAGATGTAACTAAATTAATAAAAATTAATAACCTTCCTTTCTGCCCAATTTTTAGAAAAAACTTCAAGATAGATAGCAAAGATTTATTTGAAGAAGAGGAAAAATTTATCAGAGTTTGGAATACTGATTTAGAAACAGAAAAAAAAGAGATAGTTTCAAAATTGAAAAACCTTGGGTATCTTTGAGCATAGAAAGAAGGTAATTAAATTGAAAAAAGATGTAAAAATAATTATTTTGATTGTTCTAGATACATTAAGAGCAGATCACCTTAGTTGTTATGGGTATAGCTTACCAACAAGTCCAACCATAGACAAGTTTGCAAAAGAGGCAACTCTATATTTCCATGCCTTTTCAACTGGATCTTACACAGTCCCTGTTCATGCATCATTGATGACGGGAAAATATCCATCTAATCATTCTCTTTTTTTTCAACAGACAGATGGGAGGCTGAACATTTCAAGAGAAATTACACTCGCAGAGATACTCCGGACAAGACATTTTAAAACTGGAGCATTCGTCAGTTCTTATGTTTTGCGGAAAGAATTAGAATTAGGTTCAGGTTTTGATGTTTATGATGATAAAATGACCAGGCATGAGACAAATCGGCCTGAATCATTGATCAGGGATGGACATGAAACTAATAAAGTTTTTTTTGATTTCTTTGAAAGAAATCCATCAGATAAATGTTTTTATTTTCTGCATTATTTTGATATTCATGGTCCATATGTTAAAGATATTGAATTTAATTCTTTTCCATTAACTGCATATGGGAATACACCTCAAATCCTCAAAAAAGTACCTGATGGTTTTCCGATGGGTATTCCAGAATATCAACTTCTTAATGTCAAAAAAGATAAAAGTGGAAATATTATCGATTACGAAAAAGATCGAAGAGTTTATTTAGCTCAATACGATAAAGGGATTAGATATTGTGATAGTGTAGTCGGAGAAGTTCTTGATTATCTTAAAAGCAAAGGGCTTTATGAAAATGCAATGATCATCCTAACTGGAGACCATGGTGAGGCATTGGGTGAGAATGATATTTATTTTTTTCATGGCCTGACTGTTTCATTAGAACAAATCAAGATACCGCTTATTATAAAATATCCATATTTTTACAAGGGGGGGCTAGTTTTTGAAAGTCCAGTAAGTCATGTTGATCTTTTACCCACGATTTTAGATTGGGTTGGTATGGATAGGAAATGCTTTAGTTTCGATGGGGTGAATCTAAATGGAGATGAGGAAAATATACAAAATCGCTGGATACTTGCTGAGAACCAGTGGCAACGCGCAATTGTTAGAGGAAGATATCTGTTGCTCACTGAGAAAAAAGTTACACATTCGATACCAGGTTATTACTACCCACAAGTTAAACAATTAAAAATGGAAGCATTCTACGATTATGTTTCTGACCCAATGTGCAATTATAACTTAATTGAGGTAAGCCCAGAAGTAAAAGAATTCCTTATATTTAATTCATTCTTCGTTTCATTTGTTGACCCAAAGGAGGAAACTATTGCCGAGAGGGATGAAACTTTACAGTTTTCAATAAAGCAAATGAAGATGGCAAAAAGTATTGCGGATTCTATTTTGAATTCATGGAGTTGGAAGATAACAAGACCTTTGCGATGGTCTTACGCAAAAACAATTAAATTAACTGAAAAAATAAAGCAAGTGAAAATATTATTAAAAAAATTTCGAAGAAGAGATTATTAAGCAAGAATTTAGAAGAAAAAACTTTTTGGAAAAATATCTTTCAAGATATATGGTAATTTTAATTAATAACCAGAAACAAATAATCATGTCTTGATATGGTGAACTTTAATCAAGGTTGGCAGTTCGATGAATAAAGAAAATGTTCGCCTTATAGCCTTCTATTTGCCTCAATTTCACCCTATCCCTGAAAATGATAGATGGTGGGGGAAAGGATTTACCGATTGGATGAACGTTGTCAAAGCAACACCACAGTTTAAGGGGCATTACCAGCCACATATTCCGACCGATCTTGGTTTTTATGATTTGCGATTACCCGAGATTCGTAAAGCTCAAGCAGATCTTGCAAGAGAATATGGGATCTATGGATTCTGTTATTACCATTATTGGTTCATGGGTAAGCGTCTTTTAGAGCGACCTTTTAATGAGGTATTACAGTCGAGGGAACCGGATTTCCCATTTTGTCTATGTTGGGCCAATGAAAGTTGGACAAGGAGTTGGGATGGTCGTGATGGTGAAATTTTAATTCGGCAAGAATACAGCGAAAAGGATGATTTTGATCATATTTTATGGTTAGTGGAGGCCTTTAAAGATCATCGTTATATTCGAATCAATGGGAGGCCCTTGATGCTTGTGTACCGTGCTAACCAACTTCCAAACCCGGAAAGAACAAGTCAAATCTGGAAGGAAGAAGCAAAAAGACTCGGGGTTGGAGATATATATCTATGTAAAGTGGAAAGCTTTCCCGATGAGCATGCTGATCCGGCAAAGATTGGCTTTGATGCTGCAGTGGAATTTCAGCCAGATTGGACTCGATTAGTCCAACCCCTGCGCTCCCGGGCGTTTAGAGACCATTTGGTATATCGATACGAAGATGTTGTAAATTGGATGTTGAAAAAAGAAGATCCAGGGTATAAGAGATTCCACTGCGTGACACCATCTTGGGACAACTCTCCGAGGAGGAAGAAAAATGCTGTAATCTTTATTGATTCCGCCCCAGAACTTTACGAAAGATGGCTTACTGAAGTGATTAAGAAATCACTGAACAACACACCTGAGGAGAGAGTTATTTTTATAAATGCTTGGAATGAATGGGGTGAAGGTAACCATCTCGAACCAGATCTAAAATTTGGAAGGGGATATCTTGAAGCCACTAAGAGGTCTTTAGAGATGTCGTCTCAAAATTTAAAAAGTATATCATCATCATACATTTATAAAGATCATCTTAAATGGAGAGTTGTTGGAAATAAAAGGTTTTTATACCTAATGAAGTTTCTATTACAACTATTTGATATAGCTCTAATGTATAAATTCGTAAATGGCTGTGTAAAAAGAGTGTTTAGTAATTTTCGGTATATTATTTATTCTGCTCTTATAAAAATAATACATTTTTATAATTAAGAATGAATTACCCTCTTGTTTACATAATTGTACTTAACTGGAATGGACTTCATAATACTATGGAGTGTTTGGAATCTTTAACTAAACTCGATTATCCAAATTATAAGGTATTGGTTGTTGATAATGGTTCCACAGATGGATCTCAAGAGATTATATTAAGAAGACATTCAGAAATAATATTAATTGAAAATAAAGAAAATCTTGGATATGCGAAGGGAAACAATACTGGAATAAAATTTGCTCTAAAAAACAATGCAGATTATGTTTGGTTATTAAATAATGATACGGTAGTAGATCCCCATGCATTAGTCAGTATGATTATAGTTGCAGAAAAAGATCCAAAAATTGGAATTATAGGGAGTAAAATTTATTACTTTGGGGAATCAAAAAAAATTTGGTTTGCTGGAGCCCAAATAGATTGGTGGAAGGGGATTTCAAAACATATAGGGATGAATGAAATTGATGTTGGTAAATATAATTATGTTAAAGAAGTAGATAGAGTAATTGGTTGTTCAATGCTTGTAAAAAAAGAAGTTTGTAAACAGGTTGGTCTATTTGATGAAAATTATTTTATTTATGTAGAGGAAGTTGATTTGTGTGTTCGGGCGAGAAAATATGGTTTTAAATGTTTAATCGTTCCATCATCAATAGTCTATCACAAAGGTGGGGTTTCAGTATCAAAAATTGGAAATTGGGAAAAAGTATTCAACTATTATAATACGAGAAATTTTCTGTATTTGATTAAAAAATCTTTTAATTTTCCAATAAGAGAAATAATTTTACTATCAGTAATTATTAGAAAATTGAAAGATGAAAGAATAAATATTCTTAAAATTTTATTTTATAAAGTAAGATATTTAAATAAAATTAAACCTTACGAATTCCCAGTGTTATTTGGTATAAAAGATTTTTTAACAAAAAAAATGGGAAAAGCAAATTATAGGTTTGAATAAAAAAGTTAAATATGAATATTGTGCATATAGCAACAAGAATGACCCATCATAGTAATCACTCAGGATATGATAGATTATCTGAATATATACAATGTGAAAAATTTAAATCAGGTTGGATTACTAAATGTATGAGTTTAATTCCTAATAGGATTTGGGGACTTTTATTAAGGAAAAGTAAATTTTATTTAGTTCCAGAATTAAAAAGAGAAATTGACCTCCAGATGAAATCTTTATTTTGTTCTGAAACTATTTTTCATTTTCTATATGGAGAGAACGATTTCAGAATATTTTACCCAACGAAGAGAAACAAACTTTTTGTAACTTATCATCTTCCTCCTAATAAATACCGCCAGTACTTTACAAAACCCAAGAATTTAAACAAAGTAAATGCGATTATTGTTGTAGGTTCTAATCAAATCGAATATTTTTCAGAATATATTTTAAAAGAAAAAATATTGTTTATTCATCATGGAGTAGATACTGAATATTTCAAGCCGATGGAGAATGGGATTAGGAATAATAAAATACTTTTTGTTGGTACACACTTAAGAGATTTTAATCTTCTGAAAGAAGTAATAGAACGTATAGAGAAACTATCAATCAATCTTTTTTTTACAATCATAACATTCAAAGAAAATTGGAAAATATTCCAAGGCTTAAAAAAAATTAAACTTCTTTCTTATGTCTCAGAAAACAGACTTCTTAAATATTATCAAAACCATGCTCTATTATTTCTTCCACTTATTGATGGGACCGCAAACAACACACTTTTGGAAGCAGGAGCTTGTGGTCTGCCAATCATAACCTCTAATGTAGGAGGAGTTAGAGATTATCTGGATGATAAAAGTGCAATAATATTAAATTCAAAAAATATCGAGATGATAGTTACAATAATTATGGATATTATGGATGATGAAAAAAAAAGAAATGAATTATCAATAAATGTACGTAATAAAATGCTTTCATATGATTGGAAAATTATTGCAAAAAAAATGATGGAAGTATACGAAGTTTTTTAATTGGAATGATTAAAATTATCTATAAGGGTGCTCAATGCAAAAAAATATTTATAAAAAATAGTTAAATAAAAAATTTAGAAAATTAAAAAATTTACTTTTCTTAAAAATATATATTATCTAAGGAGCTTAATAAATTGAAGATTCTATTTTTTACAACAGCACCATTTAATCCTGGAGGACCAGGGAAATGGTATTATGAGATTACACAACAAATAGAAAAGCGTGGATTTACTACTTATGTAGTTTCATGGGGACAAAAAGAAAATATTTTATACTTACATCCTAGGTTACAATTAATCAAATATTTGAATTTTCCAAAAAATAATTTTTTCAAATATACAAATTTTATACAAACGATGTTACTTTCTGCTTTTATATTAAAAAAGTTTATAAAAAAGTATGATATAAAAATTGTGCATTCTGGTGGAATTTTTGAGTCTTTTGGAGCTGCCTTAGGTATAGGAGAATGTCCACTTGTTACAACAATACATGGTGATTATATTACAGAATTAAATGATTTTTTAAGCAATCATAATTTTATTAAAATTTTTAAAATTTATTATAATCTTTTAGAGCTTTATTCAATTTATAAAACTAAAATAATTACTCTTCCAAGTTTTTGGCTTTATAGTAGGTTAAAAGAAAGGCTAAAAAATAAACGGGTTATTATAATTCCAAATGGTGTGACTATTCCAACTTATATTGACAAATACTTAGTCAGAAAATCCTTAAAATTAGAAAATGATAAGCTTATCTTTATTATTGTTACTAATTTTAATTCTATATTTAAATTTAAATCAATGGAAATGCTAATACATGCATTCAGAAGAGTTAAAAATTTGGGAAAGATAAAAATTATCGTACTTGGAGCAAAACATAATACAGTAGTTAAAAATTGGGACAAAATGATAATGAAAGAGGCATTTGGACTCCCCATAGAGTTCCGAGGGTTTCAAAAAAATATATATAACTATCTTTTTGCTGCAGACGTATTGCTTCATCCATCTTTTCTTGATAATCAACCAATTTCAATTATTGAAGCTATGGCATGTGGTAAACCAGTGGTTGCATCAAATATAGGTGGAATTCCTGAAATTTTTTCAAATGGAAGAGGTGGAATGCTTTTAAATAATTCAATAGAAACCTGGACTGAAACAATAAATCATATTATTGAAGGGATGTTTGATTTAGAGAATATGGGGAGTGAAGGGAAAAAAATTGTTGAACAAAAATTTTCCTGGGAAATAATAATAAAGCAATATGAAAATTTATACAAACAATTAGTAGAAATCCATTAAATTTAATTTGTTATAAAAGAGACTTTAATATCAAAAGGACTAAAAATTTGAAAAAGATTTATCCATTATTTTTATTAAGTTTTTTAGTAATTTTTTTATATATAAACTCATTACAAAATCTTTTTACTAATTGGGATGACGGGATGATTTATCAAAATCCCAATATTCGGAATTTAAATTGGGATGGAGTAAAGAAGATATTTAAATATGAAAAAGGAAATACCTATCAACCGATTCGAATGCTGAGCTACGCTGTTGATTATCGTTTTTGGAAGCTTAATCCTATGGGTTACCGGATAACTAATATTATTTTTTATTTCCTTACTTGTTTAATGATATTTTTCACACTGAGGTTGCTTTCGAAACATTTAAGGCAAGACTACGATGAAGGATCTCATTTTAGAGCTGCACTGTTTGGTAGCCTTATTTTTGCTTCTCATCCTGTGCATGTTGAGGCAGTCACCTGGCTTGCAGCGAGGAAAGAGGTTTTGCAAGGTTTTTTCTTTTTTGCGGCGTTTTATCTTTATCTAAAAGGGAGGGAAGAGGAAAGTAAGAAAAAATTAATCTATTTTGGCTTCACACTTTTTTCTATTTTGTTAGCAATTCTTTCAAAACCATCATCTGTGGTATTCCCAGGAGTTTTAATAATATATGAAATTGCTAAAATGAAACAAAAATGGTTTGAATTTTTAAAAAACCATTGGCTATTTTTCTTGATATCCTTCATTATATCAATAATTTTTGTTTATGTTTTAATCAAAGTGATGATTGAAGCCGGTGGATTTAAACCTTATCGAGGAGGAAATTTTTTTAATAACCTTTTAGTAAGTTTCTATGTTTTTGTTTATAATATAAAACTTCTAATTCTCACAATAAATTATTCGGCTGCATATACCATTCCTGTATCAAATCCAATTATCAGTTTAAGGACAGTTATTTTTGTAATAACTACAGTCTTAATAATTGGATTAAGTATTTGGTCTTTGAAGAAGAGTAAAATCTTTTTCTTTTCGACTTTCTTTTTCCTCATTACCATTTCTCCTTACCTTAATATTTTACCTATTAGTACTCTTCTTGCTGACAGATATGTTTTTATTGCTTCTTTTTCATACTGTTTTTTGCTTGGAATAGCCTTTGATAGAATTTATAGGATTACCCACACAAAATTTTCTAAGGACTTCTTTAAATTATTATCTTTGGTTCTTTTTCTATTCTTAATAGGATGGTACTCCTTTGGAACAATAGAACAAAATAAAATATGGCAAAATAGCTATACACTTTGGGCTGATGCAGTTGAGAAATACCCAAATAGTAATACTGCTAATGCCCTAATGGGAGTTGTATATATGGAATTGGGTATGGATAATGAAGCAGTAAAATATCTTGAGAAGGCAGTTGAGATTCTTCCTTATGATTATCAATCCAGAAACAACCTTGGAATTGTGTATGGTAGATTGGGAGAGCCAGAGAAGGCTTATCGAGAATTAATGATTGCCATGAAATTAGATCCAGAAAACGACAATATCAAAATTAACCTTTCAGTCTTTTTTATAAGACAGAAAGAGTATCAAAGAGCAGAAGAGATTTTAAAATACTTGATTCAAAAGCGACCACACGATGCCCAACTTCATTATAGACTTTCATATGTTTATAAAGAGATGGGACGATATGATTTGGCTATTTCTGAATTGGAGAGGTCTTCAAAACTGGCACCCCATATTATCAATCCATACGAAGAAATGGGAAATATTTATGCAAGTAAGATAATAAATCGTGAAAAAGCAATTTATTATTATACCAAAGGAATTGAAAACGTTCCAAAGGCTACAGAAAAGATAGAGGATCTTAGATGGATGGTTCAAGATTTAGAGCAATAAGGAACAAAAATGGAATATTGGAATATTGGAATATTGGAATATTGGAATAATGGGATATAGATGATGATTACCATAATAGCAATCATATTTGGTGCAATGATAGGAAGTTTTTTAAATGTTTGTATCCATAGACTACCAAAGGAAGAATCTATTGTTTCGCCAAGATCGCATTGCCCCTATTGTAATACTCCGATTAAATTTTATGACAATATACCTATTTTGAGTTTTATTTTGCTTGGAGCAAAGTGCAGGCATTGTAAAAAACCAATCTCTATTCAATATCCAATAGTTGAGGGATTGACTGCTTTTAGCTCTTTTTTAATCATACTTAAGTTTGGAGTTTCCATCAGCTATCTTTTTTACTTTTTCTTCGTTTGTTCTCTCATAACAATTACAGTAATTGATCTTTATCATCAAATCATACCAGATGTAATCAGTCTTCCTGGGATTGGGATTGGTATATTGGCCTCAGTTCTTACTCCTTATCTAAGCTTCTATGAATCATTAATTGGAATAATTTGTGGTGGTGGAAGCCTTTTTTTAGTGGCTACCCTTTATCAGTGGTTATTCAAAAGGGAAGGGATGGGAGGAGGGGATGTGAAACTATTGGCAATGATTGGAGCATTTCTGGGATGGAAATCAGTCTTTATTACAATTATTCTAAGTTCTTTAATTGGATCAATTGCAGGGGTAATTTTGATTGCATTAAAAGGGAAGGATTTTAAATATGCAATTCCATTTGGACCATTCCTCTCTATCGGAGCTGCTATAAGCCTATTTTATCAAAATGAAATTATCTATTGGTATTTAAGATTTAAGGGATGAAATGAAATCTTTTGGATGGCTTTTTAAAAAGTTGGATCTGAGTTTGAAGACAGAAGTAATTATCAATAGTTCTATCCTCATGATGGCCGCTATTATATTAATAGGTTTTTCAATCTCAAAGGTTACAGAAAAGAATATAATTAATGAAAGAATAAAATATGGTGAAACCATAGTAAAGTCCCTTCAGATCTCATTAGAATTTATCCTAAAAAATCATAAGGAATTTAAATTAGACCACACACTTATTAAAAAAGATATCCAAGATTTTCTTCAAATATATAAAAAAGAGAAAGGATTTAATGATATTTTAATTGTAGATCATCAATTTAATGTTGTTGTAAGTAAGAGAGATGAATCGGGCACTCGTATATATAAAAATCCACAATTGGAAAATTCTATTCATTCGGGTCAATTCAATCATGAAATTGAAAAAACAGGAAACTTTTTTTCAACCCATTATAAGAAAATTACCATATATGCTCCTCTGTGGCTTGAAGGGAAAACAATTGGTGGTCTTAAAGTAGAAATTCCAATTGAAAATCTAATGATGAATTTATTGGAGACAAAAAAGATCATTCTAATTACTATACTACTTGATGCTATTGTTCTTATTGTGTTTGGAAGCTTTTTGCTTTCCCGTGTATTGGTTAAGCCTTTAAAGGAGCTTGTGTCCTTAACTCAAAAGATTAGCCATGGAGATTTTAGTAAAACAATAGAAGTAAATTCTAAAAATGAAATCGGACAATTAATATCATCATTTAATAAAATGGTAGAAAGATTAAAGGAAAATCAAGAAACATTAGAAAAACATTTAAAGTCGCTTGAATCAACAAATAGAAAGTTAAAACAGGCTCAAGAGGAGTTATTAAGGACAGAAAAACTTGCATCCATTGGAAGATTCGCTGCTGGGGTTGCTCATGAGGTTGGGAATCCATTAGGAGCTATTCTTGGGTATACAAGCATTCTTCAAAGTGATGGACTTGGCCGTGAAGAAGCAAAGGATTATCTAAAAAGAATCGAAAAAGAGATTGAGCGGATCAATCATATTGTTCGAGAACTTTTGGATTTTGCAAGACCGTCTAAGATTGAGATTAAGAATGTTGAAGTAAACAATGTTTTAAAAAATGTACTATCTCTTATTTCTTATCAAAAGAATTTTAAAAATATAGAGACCCATTTAAAATTGAAATCAGATCTTCCTATAGTTAAAGGGGATGAAAATCAGCTTTCTCAAGTCTTCATGAATATCATTCTTAACGCAGTTGATGCAATGCCAAATGGTGGATCGTTAATTATAAAAACTGAAGATTTAATTGTTGGAAACTCAATACTCAGTGGATTTCAAAATTTAAATCCTCCGAGACGTAAAGGAGATCCTGAAGAAGCTGACTTTTCCCAAATGAGAAAACCAGATCCTTGGGCAACTTTATTTACAAAATTTTCAAGGGGAGATCGATTAGTCAAAATAAGAATCACTGATACAGGGATAGGAATAAAAAAGGAGGATATAAAAAGGATTTTTGATCCTTTTTTCACGACGAAGTCTCCAGATAAAGGAACAGGACTTGGGCTATCAGTATCTCTTAGGATTGTGGAATCCCTTGGCGGTGAAATTCAGGTAGAAAGTGAAGTCGGAAAGGGAACAAGCTTTGATATTTATTTACCTGCAGGCGAATAAAACGAAATTAAGGAGGTTTTAATGAATTCTAAACGCATTCTAATTGTTGATGATGAAGAAAGTTTCAGGCACATGCTTTCCATTATTTTAGGGAAAGAGGGCTATGAAGTAGAAACTGCCTCAAATGGGGAAGAAGCAATTCAGAAACTTTCGTCTTCATCTTTTGATCAGGTTCTTTGTGATATAAGAATGCCTAATAAGGATGGTTTAGAATTTTTGAAAACAGTGAAAAACATTGGAGTTGAGACAACAATCATTATGATGTCGGCTTATGGTACCATCGATATTGCCATTGAGGCTATGAAGCTTGGAGCATACGATTATATATCAAAGCCCTTCAAGCCCGATGAGATTATACTAACATTAAGAAAGGCAGAAGAAAGGGAACAGTTAAGAAGGGAGAACCGTCTCTTAAGAAAAGAAATCCAAAAAGAGTATGGTTTTGAAAATATAGTGAGTAAAAACGAAAAGATGTTAAAAATTTTTGATATCATAAAAAAAGTAGCACCCTATAAGTCCACCATCCTAATTACAGGTGAGAGTGGAACAGGAAAAGAACTCGTAGCAAGAGCACTCCATTTTAATAGTAATAGAGCAGGAAACCCTTTCATTGCAATAAATTGCGGAGCCATCCCAGAAAATTTATTAGAAAGTGAGCTTTTTGGTCATGCAAAAGGAGCATTTACTGATGCAATAAGAATGAAAAAAGGGTTGTTTGAAGAAGCTGATGGAGGAACATTATTCTTAGACGAGATAGGAGAGCTACCACCTCAACTACAAGTTAAATTACTCCGAGTTCTTCAAGAAGGGGAGATTAGAAGAATTGGGGAATCAAAACCAATTAAGGTTGATGTTAGAATTGTAGCTGCAACTGTAAAGGATCTTGCCAAGGAAGTAAATGAAGGAAGATTCAGAGACGATTTATTCTATAGATTAAATGTTCTTCCAATTCATATTCCTCCTCTTCGAGAAAGAAAAGAAGATATCCCACTTCTTGTAAATCATTTCATAAAAAAATATAGCCAATCAATGAATAAAGTTGTAAACGGAATAGATCCGATGGCCCTCAATGCCTTAATGAATTATAAATGGTATGGAAATGTAAGAGAATTAGAGAATACTATTGAAAGGGCTGTTGTATTGGCTGATGGAGAAAATATAGAACTTAAACATTTACCAATGGAGATTCAAGAATATAAAGAGGAGGTTAATTTATCAAGTCAAATAGAAATTGAAAATGAAGATTATTCAATAAAAAAAGCAACAAAAGTTTTGGAAACTACTTTAATTAAAAGGGCTCTGAAAAGGACAAAAGGAAATCATACCCAAGCAGCAAAATTACTCGAAATAAGCCATAGAGCGCTTCTTTATAAGATTAAAGAATATGGTATTGAAGAAAATTTATAATAAATTTACAAGACGGCTTTTTCACCTACGAACAAAGAGAATTCTACTCATCTTAATCTCCAAAAAGACCATTAAAAAATTTTGTTAAAAAGGCTTAATTTTTTGTCTATTAAAATTGACATTTTGTCAAAATTTTTAATTTTTTTATAAAAATTAAGAAAGGCTTCCTTGAAACAAAATCTTAATTAATCCTAAAAGGCTAACTCATTAATTTCTAAGGATATTTTATATAGTAATTTTTATCAAAGGGTTTTAAATCCAAATCCTATTGGTATAGCTTTTGCTTTTTGGTTTAATAAAAAAATTAGGAGTGAAATTTGAAAAAAATTATGAACTCTAAAGGTTTTACATTAATAGAAATTTTGATCTCCTTAGCAATTCTTTCTTTATCTCTTTTGGCATTGGCTGGTTTGATGGTGGTTACTACAAAAAACAATTCTTTTGGAGGTCATTTAACAGAGGCTGTAACATTTGCTCAGGATAAACTTGAGGAACTTAGAGCAATTAATTGGTCTAATATAGTTTCGGGTTCGGATTCAAAAGAAGGGGCTACTAAAATTGTTTATAATCGCAGTTGGAATGTTTCTACCAATGGTGGGATTAAAACAATAACAATAACGGTTGATTGGAATGATAAGACAAATCATTCAATAAGACTTCTTTCAGTTGTTTCCCAATAATAATTTTAATTTTGGAAAAAGAAATGAAGTTTCTAATAATTAAAAATAAAAAAGGAATCACCCTTATAGAACTTCTAATTGCTTTAGTTATACTTGGAATGACAATTGCCGGAATCTATCGCCTTTTTATTGCTCAAACCAAGGCATACACTGTTCAAGATCAGGTTATTGAAGTCCAGCAAAACATTCGTAGTGTTATGGAAATCTTGCTAAGAGATCTTCGAATGGCAGGCTTTGATGATGATAGTCCAAATTCAAATATAACAGTAGCAAACCCAATTATTGTAGGAGATGAATCAATAACGGTAAATTATGAATATGATCCTACTACTCTATATACTGTTTCTTACTGGAGGGATGCCAATTCACAAAAACTTTATAGACAACTTATAATTACAAAGGATGATGGTTCGCAAATTACAGGAAACCAGGAATGCATACTTGAAAATGTTGATAGATTAAGTTTCAGGTACGGTGTTGATGGAAATGATGATAAATCAATCGATGACATAAATGGAGATGGAGTTATTAATGATGATGATTGGGTTTCCTCAAATACAGTAACATCCCAAAACCTTAAGGTATTAGCGGTTCGTGTTGTTTTAAGTGCCAAACCTCAGGCTCAAGAAACAAATCAAGACGTTAAAGTAATTTCTCCAAGAATGATGACCTCTGCAGTAACCTTAAGAAATTTATGTATGTAAAATAATTTTATGGAGGTTTTAAAATGAACTTGAAAAAATTTTTAATTCTTAAAAATCAATCAGGAATGGCATTGGTTGTTGCTCTTATTATGATTATTATTTTGACATTAATAGGCCTTGCATCAACATTTACCTCAACCTTTGAGATTAAGCTTTCGGGAAATAAAAGAGGAGCAACAGATGCTTTTTATGCTGCTGATAGCGGTGTTCAAGTAGTTATGGCAAACATTGAAAATTTTGATCTTCCAGGCAAGTATGTGAACAATAAGTATAATCCTTTTAAAGACTCAAATAATCCAAATCCAACAAATGCAAAGGTAGAGATTACATATAATTCAAACCAGGAGGGTGCACCCAGAGGTATGGGATTTAGTGCTACAGGAAATTATGAATTTAGATATTATCTAATTGAGTCAACAGGTTATGACCAAATGGAATTTAGTCCAATAAAATCTACCTGCACTATTCAACAAAAAGTGGTTAGACTTATTCCCACTTTACAAGGGGGAAATTAATGATTCGATTAAAAAAATTTGCCTTAGTTATCTTATTGATTTTTCTATTTTTAGCTCCAAGTAGAATCTCCTACAGTCTGGATACAGACTTATATGTACTATCAGGAGTAAATATTCCTCCAAATGTATTGATTATACTTGATAACTCAGCAAGCATGGATGAAGTTTCTTCTGGCCAGATTTATGATCCAAATATAGATTACAGTCAATATAATCCCTCTACAATATACCCAAAAGATTATGTCTATATAAAATCAGGAGGGAATAATTGGAATATATGGGCTACGGATGTAAATTCGATTTCCTGCGTTGAACTTAAAGATCTCCTTATGAAACATGGAGAAGTAATTAATTACTCAGGTTGTGGTTTAAAGAATAAAGATTTTCAAACAGGTAATTTCAGAAATTATCTTCAACTTACAGGTGGACCTGGTGGAAGTAGACCAAGGTTTGGTTTAGCAACTGGTATTATTCATAGCTATATCAATACTACAGGTGGTGTTCGTTTTGCAGTCATGGTCTTTAATAAAGATAATGGCGGCAATATTGTAAAATGGGAAAAAAATAATAAATTGGAATATGTATTTGGAGATCAAAGAGATAGTTCCTTAGATGCTAACGGAGGTAAAGTAATAGGTTTTGTTGATGAAAATAAAAATGGGAAAACTGCACTTTTTAATGAACTTGCAGAACTAAAAAATGATACCTGGTCTCCATTGGCAGAAACTCTCTTAATGGCAAAAACCTATTTCCAGAATGGATTAAATGGTTTTTCAAGTCCGGTAAAAGAATATTGTCAGAAAAATTATATACTTATAATTTCTGATGGAGATCCAACAAAAGATACAGGTTCACTTCCTGAAATAGCAGAGCAATTATATAAGCTCGACTTAAGTAATGGCAAATCCTCTTCTGGTCAGAATATAAAAACATACACTATTGGATTTAGTATAACTCATTCAATTCTTGAGGAGACAGCAAAACGAGGGGGTGGGAAATATTTCTATGTTTGGAGTTCCCAGAGTTTTAACATTGCTTTTCAAACATTTATTGCAGAAGTCTTAAAGGAATCAACATCTTATGTTGCTCCGGTTGTTCCAATCAGCCAAATGGAAAGAACAAGTTCAGGAAATAGGATGATTCTTGCTATGTTTAAACCTACTGAAAAGAGCTTTTGGAAAGGAAACATTAAAAAATATGGAATTGCGACAAAACTTCCAACAGGTGAAGCAAAAAATATAGGAGATATTCTTGATGCAAATGAAAAATTAGCAATTAATAATAAAAATCAGATTTTTGATTCAAGTAATGGTGATTCCTATTCTGCCAAATCTTATTGGAGCTCAAACCCCGATGGTCAGGAAGTGGAATCTGGAGGAGTCGGTGAAAAATTAAAAGAGATGAATTTATCTGAAAGAAAAATTTATACTTACCTTGGAACAAATGCAGACCTCACCCACTCATCTAATAAATTTGATAAAACAAATATTTCTCCACAATTGTTAGGATTGCCAGAAGGGGATACTACAAACCGAGATAAAATTGTAGATTTTATTTATGGATGGGATGTTTATGATGAGAATCGAAATGGTAATACCAACGAAAAGAGAGATTGGATCTTAGGTGCCTTTATTCATTCCCGACCTTTAGTAGTGCATTATGATAATATATCTGTGATCTATGCAGGAGCCAATGATGGAATGCTTCATGCTTTTCATAATGGGGTCAAAAATGGATCTGATTGGACAGATGGCACTGGAGAAGAACTTTGGGCATTCATTCCTCCAAGTTTATTGCCTAATTTAAAGAATTTAAATGGTGAGATGCTTCAGTTTTTTGTTGATGGTTCACCCAAACTATATATTGGTAAGAATGGAGCAGGGCAGGATGTTAAGTATATAATTTTTGGTCTTAGAAGGGGTGGAAATCGCTACATTGCCTTAGATGTGACCAATCCTTATTCACCAAAATGGTTATGGGAGATAAGTCCATCAACATCAGGGTTTAGTGAACTTGGACAGACCTGGAGTACTCCTCAAATAGGGAGGATAAAATATGGAACAAGAGACTCGTGGATCGAGAAATGGGTTTTCTTCTTTGGTGGAGGATATGATGAAAATCAAGATTTATCAAATCCAAGTAATGATACAAAAGGAAGAGCTGTTTATGTAGTGGATGTTTTAACAAGAAATTTAATCTGGAGTTATACATATGCTAAAAATTCCCAAATGAAGTATTGTATTCCAAGTGATATTGCTCGAGTGGATACAAATGGTGATGGTTATATAGATAGGCTTTATGTAGGAGATATTGGTGGAAGGATCTGGAGGTTTGATATTAGTGATCCAAATCCGCAAAATTGGACGGGGAAAATTATTTTCAATTCTAATCCAGGAGGAAGCGAGAGAAGAAAGATATTTTATCTCCCTGATGTGACACTTGAAAATGATGATGGAAATTATGAAATTCTATTTTTTGGAACAGGCGATAGAGAAGATCCAAAGAATAAAACTGTCATTAATAGACTATATGCTATAAAAGACAAAAATCCTTCAACACCACTTACAGAAAATGATCTCGTTAATGTGACAAATAAAGCTGGTGATCTTGATACTTTTAAAACAAAAAATGGATGGTATATTGTATTGGAAAATTTAGGAGAGAAATCCCTTTCAACATCTGTTGTCTTTCATGGAGTTGTTTACTATACAACATTCACTCCTTCCTTTGGGGAAGAAGGAGATATTTGCTATTTAGGGGAAGGAACAGGGAGACTTTATGCGCTAAAATATAAAACTGGAAATGCAGCTTTTGATTTTGATAAAGATGGAGTCCTTTCATTAACTGGCAATGATCGTTGGACATTAATGGGAGAGGAAGGGAAAACCACTATTCCTTCAGGTGTTATTATTACTTTTATAGGAGGAGGGACTGCAGTTGCATATGCGGGTGTTGGTGGAGGTGTTTTTATTCCACCCCTACCAAGTCATAAAAGTCTTTTTCCAGTAAACTGGAGAATTAAGTTTTAAAAAATAGAAATGTTGACTTTTTCATTTGGTAAAGATAAATTAATTTTTGATGAAAAACAGAAGATTATGCCTTTTCGATAAGATATTATTTCTTCTTTTATCTATTATTTTAATTGAAAATTTATCTTGTCAGAAGGAAAAAAAAGAACTTATTGAATCAAAGAAAAATAATCCACCTATAATAACTTCAGTTACTATCCTACCAGAAAAGCCTGATATTGAAAGTGAGTTAAGTGCTGTAATTAGAAGCGAAGATCCAGATGGAGATCCAATAACATATTATTTCCAATGGATAAAAAATGATGAAGAGATTTTAGGTGAAAATAAAAGTACCTTATCTAAGGGGAAATTTAAAAAGGGAGATCTTATAAGCATTAAAGTTACACCTTCGGATGGAAAATCTAATGGTAAAGCTTTCATCTCTCTGCCAGTAAAGATTTTAAATTCTCCACCAGTGATTGAAAAAGTATGGATTGAACCTAAGGTAGCTTATGTGACGGATAATTTAACTGTAAATATAAAAAGCTATGACAAAGATGGGGATTTCATTTATTACACATATCGTTGGGAAAAAAATGGTGTTGAAATGTCAGATGAGAAAAGTGAGGTTTTAGGAAAAGGTAAATTTAAAAAAGGGGATTCCATAACTGTTACAGTAATACCTGATGACAGAGAGGCCATGGGAAATCCAAAAAAATCTGATCCTGTTGTTATATCAAATAGCCCTCCTATAATTGTTTCTTCTCCACCTACCTCTGTAAGTGGAATGAGCTATACTTATCAGGTTAGGGCAGAGGATCCAGATCAAGATAAAATTACATTTAATCTAAAGGCTGCTCCTAAAGGAATGGTAATTGAAAAGGATACAGGCTTAATTAAATGGCAACTAAGTAAAGACCTAAAAGGATCTCACTTAGTTGAAATCGAAGCAGTTGATAATGAAGGAGCACAAAGTCTTCAACGTTATACCCTCAATCTTGATTTTATTACAAAGAGTTTAAAATAATTTTCATTTGGAAAAAAGTGCCATTTTGAACCTGAAAAATAGAGGAATTGGCTTTTTTATTTGTCAAACTGTAAATTGCTGTAAAATAGTGTAAAAAAATAATTACATCTAACCCCACATTTTTATTGACAAATTCTTTACTTTCAATAAAATAAAAAGAGAGTGAAAAAGATGAAAGACAAAGGTGTTACCTTAATTGAGTTAATTATTGTAATGATAATTATTGCTATTGGTGCAACATTTATTATTCCAGGTATCGGTTCATGGATACCTAATTATCGTTTAAAAAGTGCAACAAGAGACATTGTTTCAATCATGAGAGTTGCTCAAATGAAAGCAGTTTCAACAAATATGGAATATCGAGTTAAATTCAATCAATCCGCAGGAAGCTATATACTTCAATATCGAACAACTATAGGTGGATCTTGGATCAATGATGGAGAGGAAAAAAAGCTTCCTGATGGGATTCAAATATCTGACATTAACCCAGATGATTTTGTAGCCCAGTTTAACCCGAATTCAACATCTACTGCAGGAAGTATAATATTAAAGAATAAAAAGGGGACTCAGAAGAAGATAACAATTTCATCATCGACAGGAAAGGTGGACATTGAATAAGCTTTTTAGAAAAAGAGGATTTACTTTGCTTGAGGTTTTAATTGGCCTAATAATTTTGGCTATTGGTATCTTAGCAATTACAGGAATGCAGATTGCTTCAATTAAAGGAACATCCTTTAGCAATAACTTGACCCAGGCATCTGTTTTAGCCCAAGAGAGATTGGAATTTCTAAAGGGACTACCATTAAATGATTCAAGACTAAACACAGGAGTTTATACAAATGATATTAATTTGGGAATTTTTAGTGGAACTTATAGGACTGAGAGGAGTTCAAATTTTGTAACAATTAGATATACTGTCTCGTGGATGGAAAATGGAGTGCCACATAGCGTGTCTTTTTCTACAATAAAATCGAGATAAAAAATGATAGAAAAGATTTTAAGACATTTAAGAGGAGTTACACTAATTGAATTACTTATTGCGCTTGGGATTAGTTCAATATTAATTGCTGGGATTTATAGGTTTTTTATTTATCACCAAAGGACTTACACAACCCAAGGACAGGTTGCAGAAATGCAACAGAATGTGAGGGTAGCCATTAATAAAATGATAAGAGAGATTAGAATGGCAGGCTTTGGTGGAAAGAATGAAAATACTAATGGCGATAATGATATTATAAAAACCTTTGGAAATGTAAATGGATTTACAAATATTATTAACCCGGCAAATGATGTTATAGTTGATGGAATTATACATGACCAGATTACTGTGGTGGCTGCTTATGAACAAGTTGGAGTATTAGAGGATGACGTTTCTCCAGGGAGTAACTCCTTTAAAGTAAATTTTACTGGAAATATAAGATTTGATAAACCTTGGAAAAAATATGTCTGTATTAATGGCCGAAATAATTATGCAATAATTCCAACAAGTGGAGATACACTTACGCTTGAAGGGGGAGCAACTATTAAAGAAAATCATTCGGCTGGTGAGCCAGTATTTTTAATAAGAGCCATAAGGTATGGATTAAGAATGAATAAGGGGATACCTGTATTATTTAGAGATTTATATCCTGAGACAGGAGGAAGTCAAAGGGTCACAGTGGCTGAAAATATTGAAGCTTTGCAATTTCGATACGTACTTTCTGATTCTTCAGAAGTAGATATACCACCAGACCCTAAACAGGTTAGAGGTGTAAGAATTAGTATTACTGCAAGAACTGAGATGATTGATCCTACAATAAAAGCAGGAGGTGGATTTAGAAGAAGGACGATAAATACTTATGTTGATTTAAGAAACCTGAGGGATGATCCATCATAAAAGTAAAAAGGAGTTAGAGATGATTGAGTTAATTTCAAAATTTTTCTATTTTAAAGCTTTCAAAAATGAGAGTGGAGTATCATTAATAATTGCACTACTTATATTACTTGTACTTACTATTTTAGGAATTAATGCTATTAACACAACCACATTCGAAACAAACATTGCCGGAAATGAAAGGATTTATAATAATGCATTTTATGCAGCGGATTCTGGTATCGACTATTTTTATGCAAATATCAACACTTACCTAAACATGTACCTTAATAATCCAGGATCAACAACTCCCCAAATTAATAGTAAATCGTTAGGTTTAAATTTGGGAGATAATGAGTTTAATATACTTCCAATATCTCCAAATGACATACGGGTAGTTGATTTTGGCCCTCCTATTAGAGTGGAATTTAAAATCATTTCAGAAGGAATATGCCCAAATTTTCCTGTTGCTGGCAGGGTAAGAGTGGAAGCTGTTATTGAGGCATTGAGTCAAGAGGCTCCCCAGGAATATCCAGGAGGTTCAACATGAAAAAATCCTTCCAAACTATCTTACTAACTCTATTTATTTTGTTTTTCCCTATAATTGTTTATGGACAATCTGACCTTTTTGAGATAAGAACACCAAACGTTATGATCATCTTTGACACATCAAGCTCTATGGATTTGGATGTAAATGGGGGATATGTTTTATCTGGAAACGCTAAAGGAGTGGACGGAGTTATCAGGAATTACCAGGGATATGAAGTAGGAAGAGCTCGAGGAGGAGATCACCCAAACAGTAAACTTTACCAGGCAAAACAGGCTTTAAGAAATGTAATAAAGGATATTGAGAATGTGAATCTTGGTTTTGCAACTTATGGACAAAGGAAATTAGAAAAGTGGAGAGGTTATTATAAAAAATGTAAGCCAGCTCAAGCGGAAAAATATTGGTGTGAAAAAAGGTATTGGAGGTGGAGATCAGTCAAAGGTGCATTAGATCGTAGTGCCTCAAATCCATATATTTCAACCAGTTTCTCATCGGATAGCTTTATTGATGTATGGGGTAATCTACATACAGGGATTACATCGGACACAGGATATGAATTTAAAAGAACAGTATCAAATTATTATTATGATAAAGCAAATAGTTCTATTCCACCACATAGCAATTTAAAGAAAAAGGATGTGGAGATTACCTATCAAGTAGAAAGAAAGTTTAATGCTGAGTATGGTTGGTATGAATATAGATATTATTCAAAGCCATTCGATTATGATTGGTATGAAGAAACTATCAAAGTTATCGATTCCTGTACAAAGTGTAGTCCCGATGAAGAGAATAACCCATTTCCTTTGACCTGGCCAGACGGAGGAAATCCACCTTGGCAGACATACTTCAAAAATGATAGTCGAGGTCCTGCATATCAAGATGAATATGAGAAGCCTTTTGGGAACAGTGCTACAAAGAAGAATTGGTGGGATTGCAAAACAAATAGTCAACCAGCAAAGGATTACTGTTGGGATTATGATTATGGGTGGAGAACATACACAGGAGTTTCTACTTCTGTTTGCAAAGATCAGACCGACGGTTGGTTATATGTAAGTGGATGCCATGATGTCTCAGAATATTATTATCCTATTGGACCATCATCACCAGCTCTTCCGCCTGATCAAACTCGTCCTCACACTTGGAGTTACTTCAGAATCACAGGTAATTCTTGGAAAGATAATCAACCCGATCCATACTATCCAGCCATATCAGATGATCCAGGAAAATCTGACAACAATTACTTCTTTCTAAATTTTCCAGAGGTTGATGATTCGTTAAATGAATATGTCAATAAAAAGAAAATCCTTCAATGGCTTGATTTAACTCCTGTTCAGAATCCAGAGACTTTCAGGTGGCATACCAAATTGCCCTTAAAAAGTGATAGCATTACATCCAATACGATTGAATCTTTATATACACCACTCGCAGATACATTATATCAGGCCAAAAAATATTTTAATGACTATATTTACAAATATAAAGGGGGAGATAGTGCAACAAAGTCTATCTGCAGGGGCAATTACATTATATTAATGACAGATGGACTTGAAAGTGCTCGATTGAAGGATGGAAACCCCGATTATGATGCAGCACCGCAGGCAGCAAAAGAGTTGTATGAATTGGTAAAGACAAAAGATGGAAAACCCGCAGGAGTTAAAACATTTGTAATAGGATTTGGAGCGGATCTTAAGGGAAATAAACCAGAGGTATTGAATAATATTGCTAAGAATGGCGGAACAGAAAAGGCATATTTTGCAAGTAATCTAAGTGAATTGGAGACTGCCTTTAAAAAGATTTTTCAGACAATTGGGGAAGGTTACTCAAGATCAAATCCTGTAGTAGCCGCAACAAGAGATAAAATATATAGGGGCTACTTTAATCTTCCTGGATGGGAGGGACACCTTTTAGCCTTTGGATTGGATTCAAAAGGAGATATTGATAAAGAGAAATATCCACCCAATGGTATCATATGGGATGCTGGAGAGATAATGAATATAGTAGGTAGAGGCAAAATTTATACATGGACAGATGATAATCCTGAGCCAGATAAGGTGGAGTTTAAGCCTGGAAATTCAGAAAAACTGAAATTTAAAGGAAACGATTTACTTAATCCATCACCCGAAGAAGATTTAAACTGGGATTCTTTAAATCTTAAAATCGGAGATGGAAAAATAGACAAAGAAGATAGTGAAACAATTATTAACTTTGTATTAGATCCATCGTTTGGGAAATATGAAATACAAAATCCAGAACCCCCACCTGAAAGGAAATGGGCTCCCTTTCCTTATAAAGGGAAAAGATCACCTAAGGCAAATCCACCATATCCAACAGATTCACCTATTTGCTGGAAACTGGGAGATATTTATCATTCAACACCTCTGATAGTTGGCAAACCCCCATTTAAGTTTTCTGATGGAGAAAATTTTTCTGAAAAATATTCAACATTTATTAATAGGGTAAAAAATAGACAGACCATGATTTACGTGGGTGCAAACGATGGAATGCTTCATGCTTTTAGTGAGGATGGGAAAGAGAAATTTTCAATCATTCCAAGAAATCTTCTTAGTAAATTGAGAGAGATTAGAAATGATCATCAATTTTTTGTGGACTCAAGCCCAAGGGCTTATGATGTCTTTTTTAAGAAAGGAAAAAAGAAAGGTTACTGGAGAACAGTACTTGTAAGTGGTGAAAGAGGGGGTGGAACCTACTATTTTGCTCTTGATATAACCGATCCTGAAGATCCACAGATATTATGGGAGATAACAGACTCCCGTATGGGTTATACATGGTCAAGACCTGAACTTGGGAGAGTAAAGATTAAAGGTGAGGAAAAATTCGTTGCCTTCGTTGGAGGAGGATATACAGATCCAAAAGACCCAAAAAATGAAAATATTGGAAATACCTTTTATATCATAGACCTTGAAGATGGCGAAATAATTAAGAGGTTTTCTGTAGGAGATAAATCAAATAGAATTCCTTCTGGAGCTACAGCTTTTGATAAGGATTTAGATGGAAGAGTCGATGCTGTCTATTTTGGAGACATAAAAGGAAGCCTCTGGAAAATCGAAATTTCAGGAGAAAATATTGATGACTGGAAATTGATTGAATTATTTAAATCTGACGGAGGAAACCCCATTTTTTATCCTCCTGCTGTAACAAAAAATAATCAAGGCAAGGTGCTTATCTATTTTGGTCAAGGAGATGAGCTTAACCTCTTTGAAAAAGAAAAAACTTATTATTTCTATGAAATATGGGATAAGGGTTCTGACGGAGAAAAGATATGGAAAACAGAAGGTGATCTAAAGCTTAAGCCAGGAGAAAAAATTTTGGCTTCTCCTTCAATAGGAAATAATGTAGTTTATTTTACAACTTGGGAATATACTGGCATTGAGGACAATTGTGGAGCAGGTATAGGTAGACTTTACGGACTTACTACATCAAGATTTGGAGTCCAAGGTGGATTGGCTTCACTTTTTTATGATATTAGCGGAACAAAATTAGAAAAACCTGTAAAATCAATTGAGTTAGGAAAAGGGATACCTTCCGCTCCGATCATCATACCTGGAAGAATCTATATATCAACAAGTTTAAATGCGAACAATATTATTACAATAACGATTCCTTCATGGGGAAGAGGAAGACTAAAGTACTGGAGAGAAATTTTTTAAGAAAATTTTTCATACCCACCTTAGACAATTTTCGGAAAGACAAAATTTGAAAAACTTTATAATATCTAAAAAATGATTAATTTTCAATAAGTTATAGAATTTCATTCCTCTGGCATAATAATTGCTTATAAAATAAACAAAAATTACGAAATTAAAAAATTTGATCGATAAAGCCAAACCACGAGTAATCGTGGGACGGAAAGCCACGGGTCCTAAGTTTTAAAGATTTAGGATAGCCGGGTTGCCGAAATCAAAGAGGTGAACCGGATTACCGTGGCCAAAAAAGTAATCCGGTTTTTTAATATCACTATCCTTTTTAAGGAGGGTGAGAATAAAGATGAAGAATCAAAAAGGAGTAACATTAATTGAATTAATTATAGTATTTGTCATTATCGCTATTGGAGCAGTATTGACAGTCCCAAGTATAAATGCATGGGTTCCAAATTACCGTTTGAAAAGTGCAACAAGAGATATTGTATCTGCACTAAGAACTGCTCAGATGAAAGCCGTTGCAAATAACTTAACTTATAGAGTTTCTTTTACCCAACCAAATAGTTTTGTAATTCAATACCAAACAACAAGTGGGAGTTGGGTGGACGATTGCGAAACACAAACACTACCTTCAGGAATTCAATTTAATACAACGTTTGGTAACACTATAAATTTTTTACCAAACTCAACCTCAACAGGCGGAAATATTATTCTAACAAATCCTAAAGGATCAACAAAAACAATTCAAATCTTAGGTTCTACAGGGAGGATTAAAATTGGATAAGAAAGGATTTACATTAATTGAGGTTTTAATAGGTTTAGTAATTTTAGCATTTGGACTTTTAGCAATAGCAGGAATGCAAATTACATCAGTAAAGGGTAATTTCTTTTCAAATAATCTAACTCAAGCATCAATCTTAGCACAGGATCGTCTTGAGATTTTAAGAAATCTTGACTGGAACCATTCTGATTTAAGCATTGGAACCCATGATGAAGGACAAATCTCTGGTACAATATTTTCAAGGAGATATACGGTTTCATTAGTACCTGGGACAAATATGCTAAACATTGTAGTTACTGTAAGTTGGAATGATACGAATGAGCATACAGTTTCTTTTTCAACAATAAGGTCACAGTGAGGTGGAAAATGAATCGAAAAGGACTAACACTTATTGAATTATTGATTGCACTTGTAATTTCAGGAATACTTATTGCTGCAATCTATAAAACTTTTGTCTCACAACAACATACATACACTGTTCAGGAGCAGGTTGTTGATATGCAGCAGAATATAAGAATAGCAATCAACCAGATGTTAAGGGAGATTAGAATGGCTGGATTTGGAAGACAGGATGCAAAGACATGGGGTGCTGATGGAATGCATGGTAAATATAAAAATATTATTCATCCTGGAGATGATGGAAAATCAATAACAGTAGTTGGAGCATATCAAGAAATGACATACCTTTTTTCAGATACTTCGTTAGGAACCAACATAATTAAAGTTAAAGATGCATCTTGTTTTAATAAAGGGGGCTTAAAATATATCTGCATTAATGGAACTGAAAGCCATAGGATTAAAGAAATTACTTATATTCCTGATTCAGATCCTGATAAGACTCATTATGAATTAGAACTTTTTGATAACCTTACTGAAAACCATTTAAAAGGAGAACCAGTATTTAGAACATTAGCAATCACATACTCTTTAGGAGTTTTTGATGGTAAATCTGCTCTATTAAGGGATGATAATATTCCAGCAGGTGAAGGAGGGCTTGGACCACAGCCTGTTGCTGAGAATATTGAAAGCTTAAGGTTCAAATATATCCTAAATGATGGGACTGAGTATTGGGATACTGTCCCTGGAAATAGGCGAGATGATATTAGAATGATTCAGGTAACAATTGTTGCAAGGACTGATAGAAACGATCCTAAACTTGCAGGAGATGGATATAGAAGAAGGACCCTAACAACCAATATTCAATTGAGAAATCTATCATTTTCATAAAGGAGAAAAATAATGAATGTAAAAATATTTAATAATCAAAAAGGAATAGCATTAGTCATTGCCCTTATTATGTTACTTGTTTTAACACTTATTGGTATAAGTGCTGTAAGCATGACAACTTATGAGACTAATATAGCAGGAAATGAGAGGCTTTATAATTTAGCCTTCTATACTGCAGATGGAGGAATAGAAAACTTTCGTGGTAGGGTATCTGCTGGAGAATTTATTTATGGTGGAACAAATACAGGTTCGTACGAGGTTACAATTGGAGGAAATTCTTGCACTGTCACATATGAAAGATGGAAACGCTCTGAAGGTGGAAATGAATATGCAGTTTTTAAGGTTCGTTCAGAAGGAAGATCTCCTTTTCCTTCATCAGGAAGGGTAGTGGTTGAATCAATTATTGAGGCTTCTATGATGCAACCCGAAGGATATAATTAAGGAGGAAGAAATGAAGAGACTGATATACTTTTTTATTTTCTCAATTTTTATTTTTCCATATATAATCTATGCACAAGATGACCTCTTTCAGGTTAAAACCCCAAATGTCATGATAATATTCGATACATCAAATTCAATGGATCAGAGGCCTGATGGATGGTCACAGGGTTCTGGAAATGTAAGGGTTGATAGTGAGGGTAGGGTTGTTAGTGCTCCAAATGGAACAGTTTATAATTTCGAAGGCGGTGGAAACCATCCAAATAGCAAGCTCTATCAAGCAAAATTAGCCCTTAGAGAGATTATAGATTCTGTTGTTAGAGATCGAGTAAATTTAGGTTTTTCTACTTATGCCCAATTTAAAACCGAAAAGAAAAGAGGATATTACAAGAGAGATCGTAGAAACTATACAGCTCCTACTGAAGACAAATGGAGATGGACAAAACTTTATTGGAGATTTAATAATTATAAGCACTCTTATAGCACAACCACATTTTCATCAGATAGCTTTAAAGATGCTTGGGGAACTACACACACTGGAGTGAAAGTTGGCTACACTTTTTACCGTGCCCATACTTTTCATAACTCCAAAAAGAATAATAATAAAGATGAACCACCACCTCATCCCCCAGGAACTTATGTAGCAGATCTCAAATATACAGTTACAAATATAGTTTATAATCCTGAATATAACTGGTACACATATTATTATGAATCTGATTCACATGACCATTATGAAGAGACTAATCAAACAGTAGATAAATCTACAAATACAATTGACTGCAAAAAAGATTTTCCTTCCCCTTGGCCATCAGGTGGATGGAAGACATATTATCCAGGTGATAAAGAATATGATTCAAATCCTTCAAAATGGGAATGTAAAGGACCAACATTAATTCCCGGTAATCCAGGAGGGTTTGGATCATGGTATACAGAGTATGCATGGTTAGAGTTTAGTGGAACGAGTTGTCCTTCTGAGTATGGTTCAGATAATTTTCCTCCTAACTCTACTCAATATACAAAATGGACATATGTAGGAAATTGTTATGATTGGTCAACCTATTATTACCCTGCAGATGGTTCAAATAATAAACCTGATACATGGAGTTATTTTAAAGTAAGTAGTGGTATTTGGCCTACAAGCATTCAGACTCCAAATTATTATCCTTCTAAAGATTCATCAGGTAATTTTAATAATAATCCGGGTACATTCGATAATCATTATTTCTTTGTCAATTTCCCTGATGATAAAGACTCAAATTTTAAAGATTCAGATAGAACAGTAAATAGGGATCTTATTAAATCTTTTCTTGATTTAACACCTGTTCTAAATCCTGAGTCAGGAAGGTACTGGACAAAATTACCTGTCCATGAGACATATGAGAAAAGGGGAATAACTTCAAATACACAAGCATCAACCCGCACTCCACTTGCTGACTCTCTGGCTTGGGCCTATATGTATTTTTATGATTATATTTATGAATATAAAGGGGGAGATCCATCAAGTAAGGAAAAATTTGGAGAAACACTATGCCGTGGAAATTATGTAATTCTCCTTACTGATGGTCTTGAGAGTTGTAGGATGAAAGGTGGAAAACCAGACTATGATGCAGCACCTCAAGAGGCAGCAAACCTCCTCTCTATCAATGTTAAAACATTTGTTATTGGATTTGGTTCTGATATTGTTGGAAATCAAACTTTAAATAATATAGCTATTGCAGGTGGAACAGAGAAGGCTTACTTTGCATCAAATCTTAATGAATTAAAGGAAGCTTTACAATCAATCTTTCAAGCAATAACAGGTCAATATTATGGAAGATCAAATCCTGTAATTACCCGAGATAGAAGTCGTCTATATAGAGGAAATTTTGATATTAGGGAAGGCGATTGGATGGGACATTTAATGGCCTGGGATGCAGATAAGCAGACAGGAGTTTTAGCACCTGAATTTGCATGGGATGCAGGAGAAAAGATTACCATGAGAGGAAGAGGGCCCATATATACATGGGTTGATTCAGGCCTAAATCCCCAGAGAAAAGAATTTAAAGAAAGTGAATCATCTTTATACTCCTTAGTAAATCCATTGAGTGAGGACATTGATGGAGATGGAGATGTAGATAACGATGATGCAAAAACAGTTATTAATTTTACATTATATCCAGAATATGATAGCGGAAAATATAAAGGGAAAAGAGCCCTAAATGTCGATATTAAAGGCACAACCTATTCTTCATGGAAATTAGGAGATATATATCACTCAACGCCTGTTGTTATTGGTGAGCCATCATTTTTCTTTAAAGAGAATGATTATCCAAAATTCTACAGTGACAATAAGAATCGGGAAATGATTATTTATGTTGGGGCAAATGATGGGATGCTTCATGCCTTTAAAAATACTGATGGAACAGAAAAGTTTGCTATCATTCCCAAAAACCTGCTCGGAAAATTAAAAAATCTTAGAATCACTCATAGTTTCTATGTTGACTCAAGTCCAAAGGCCTATGATGTTTATTTCAAAAATGAATCTAAATGGAAGACAGTCCTTATTTCTGGTGAAAGAGGAGGGGGGGATTACTACTTTGCTCTTGATGTTACAAATCCCGATGACCCAAAGATACTTTGGGAATGGACAGATCCAAATATTGGCTATACATGGGCAAAACCTGATATTGGAAAGGTGAAAGTAGGTTCAGAGACAAAGTTTGTAGCCTTCTTTACAGGAGGATATTCAACCACGGAAAATAAAGGTAACAGCTTTTATATAGTCGATATAGAGACAGGAACAACCCTAAAAAAATGGACTCAATCAGATGGCAACCCTGTTGGAAGTTCATCAAACAAAATACCATCAGGACCAACTGCATTTGATGCAAATCAGGATGGATTTATTGATTATGTTTATTTTGGTGATATTCAAGGAACCCTATGGAAAGTAGATGTAAGCAGTTCTGTAGTTAATGATTGGACCCTTTATCAATTCTTTACCCCATCAAATCCAAAACTGAGACCAATATTTTATTCACCAGCAGTTGTAAAAAATGATGAAGGAAAGATTCTAATCTTTTTTGGAACGGGAAATGAACTCGGCCTTACTACATTGACAACAAACTACTTCTATGAAATAGAAGATAAAGGACCCAAAGGAGAAGAAAGTTGGTATAAAACTCTTGAAAATGGAGAAAAGGTCTTGGCTTCACCAGCTGTTGCAAATTACGTTGTCTATTTTACTACATGGGTATATAAAGCCACAGGAGAATTCTGCGGAGCAGGTGAAGGAAGACTATGGGGATTAAAGGTTTCTAAATCCAAAGAGAAAGGTGGAGAGGCAGGTCTGGTTACATTGGATCCTAACACTGGAAAATGGGCTTCTCCAAAAGAATATATTTCACTTGGTGCAGGTATTCCTTCTGCTCCAGTAGTAACAAATGGAATGGTCTATGTATCAACAAGTTTAAATGCAAATAAAGTGATTCAAATACCAATCCCTCCATGGGCATTGGCAAGAATAAAATCCTGGAGAGAAGTAATTGTTAAGTAATTACTCATGACAGTTTTGTTACTCAAGAACCATGAAAGTTACTACCTTAATCCCTCAGGAAGAAGGTTAGAGTTAGATGGGGAAAATTAGAAATCGAATTTTTATATCCTCTTGGAGAAAAAATAATATGAGATAATGATAAAGAGATGCTATTTTAATGATTGCTGGAGTTTTTCAAGTCTTTCTTTGGCATCTATTAAGGAGCTATCGAGCTTTAATACGTTTGTAAACGTGTCAATTGCTTCTGGAATCATTCCATTTGCTTCGTAGGCTAAGGCAAGGTGGTAATATAGGCGAGCAAGTTTATTGTCTGAAAGACCTTTTATCTCAGAAGCAAGTTTGTAGTATTCAATTGATTTATTATAATTCCCCTTCTCCATAAAACAGTTTCCAAGCATTATATAACAATCAAATTTTATGTGAGGATCTTTAGCAGCTTGTTCAAATTCAGATATTGCATAATCGTAAAGCTCCATCTCTTTATATGCTATGCCTAAATGATAATGCATCTCAAGATCTTTATCAGGCTCTTTTTTCTCGACCTCAGGTTGAGTAATAGTTGGAGGAATATTGGGAATTGGAGGGACTTCTTGCGGTTTAATTTCTTGAGAAGGAACCTTTTCAACTTGACGAGGTTTTGTTATTGTAGTTTCTGTATGATGAGCACCTTTGAGAGGCCCTTTTTTCCCTGGTTGAATTTCTATACTTTTAAGTCCTTCTAAGGCTTCCTTATCATTAGGTTTTATTTCTAATATACTCTGATAACAATTTTTAGCATTACCAATTAAACCTTCCTTAATATAAAGCTTTGCAATTTTGTGAAGTGCATCAACATTTTTGGAGTCAATAGAAAGCACTTTTTTATATATAGATATTGCCCGAAAATTTAGATCCTCCTCTGTATATAGCTCGGCTAATTTGAGGTACTCTTTTATTGCCTTTTCCTTATCACCGTCTTTTAAATAAAGATCCCCAAGTTTTAAATGTAATCTCTTATCCTTAGGCGAGGCTTCAATAAGTTTAAGATATTCCTTTATGGCCTTTTTAGACTGCCCCTTTAATATGTATTTCTGTGCCAAGCCCAATATCTTTTCTTTATCAATAACCAAATAAAACCCTCAAAAATATTTTAATTAAAAATTATCCAATGAAGTTAAAAAAGTCAAGTCTATATAAAAATTTTCTTTATATTGATTAACTTTGACCTAAAATAGACACTTTTTTACCAATGGTCAAATATTGACCAATTGATAGAATTAAATTAAAATTAGCAAAGTTTTATAAATCTACAACCCTTCGAATATCTTAATAAATTGAAAGGATAAATTATGCAAAAATTGGCATTTATTTTGCTTGAGACTATTTAAAAATTAGAAATATTTTGGGTTGGATATGACGACAAAGGGGTTAAAGAAGGTATTGATTGTGGATGATGAGGAAACCTTAACATGGAGTATGGCAAAAAGCCTTTCAAAAGATAAAGATAAATATGAAGTCCTTATAGCAAATAACGGACAAGAGGCTATCAATCTCTTAAACAAATATAATATCGATATTGTAATTTCTGATATTAGGATGCCAGATATTAATGGGTTAGATCTTCTTATAAAGATAAGAAAGGAATTTCCTCAAACAAAAGTAATTATCATGACAGCATATGGGTCTTCAGAAATTCAGAGAGAAGCAAATCGAAGAGGCTCTTTATTCTATATTGAGAAACCTTTCGAGATTTCAGATATTAGGAGAATCATTATCGATTTAATTGGGAAGAAAAAAGGGTTTCAAGGAAAGGTTATTGGCCTTCAATTGACAGATATTATTCAAATGAATTGTTTAAGTCGCCTTACAACAGCTCTTGTGATTACGCGAGATGGAGAAAAAGGAGTTATATATCTAAACGAAGGTGAGATTGTTCATGCTGAATGTGGTGAAAAGAAAGGCACAGAGGCTTTTTATAAAATCTTGAGCTGGCAAGAAGGAGAATTTGTTTCTAACATTGGGGTTGTTCCTCCTGTTCAGACAATTTATCAAAGTTGGGAGCATCTCTTGGTAGAGGCCATGAGAAGGAATGACGAAACACATTGATAAAAGATGAATATTATCATAACCAAAAGAGATTTAGAGAAGATAAATCATTGCCTGAACCAAGTAATATCATCATCGAAAGCTCAATCTATTTTGCTAATAGATAGATCCGGACAACTGATTGCTCATCATGGAAATACACCTGAAATCGATTTATTATCATTGGCAGCTTTGACTGCTGCAAATTTTGAGGCCACTGCTGAGATTGCAAAGATATTAGGAGAAGAGGAATTTACACTTCTCTTTCATAAAGGAAGAAATGAGAATGTCTATTTTTCAGCAATTGGAGAACATGTAATAATGGTAACTCTTTTTGATGATAATACATCATTAGGGCTGATTCGCTTTCAGATTAACAAAGTGATCGATGAACTTTTAGGAATATTTTCTTCTATTTTTGAAAGGAGAAGATTTAATTTTAACTACTTCCATAAGAAGAGGGAAAAACTCTAATGCCATTTATAAATTTCAGCAAAGATGAGATCCAATGTAAAATCGTATACTATGGAGCAGGATTCTGTGGAAAGACTACAAATCTTCAATATATCTATAGCCATACAAGGGAAGATATTAGGGGAAAGATGGTTTCTATTGATACTAAGGGAGATCGAACCCTATTTTTTGATTTCCTTTCTTTGAGCCTTGGAAAAATCAGAGGGTTTGATATTAGAGTTCAGCTTTACACAGTTCCTGGCCAAGTGCATTATGATGCGACAAGGAAACTGGTATTAAAGGGAGTTGATGGTGTGGTCTTTGTGGCAGATTCCTTGAAAGTTCAGAGGAAGAAGAATATAGAAAGTTTGATTAATTTGGCAAAGAATTTAGCAGAAAAAGGTATTAGTATTCGAAGTATTCCTCTTGTCATTCAATACAACAAAAGGGATTTAGATGGCACAGATTCTGAGATACTACCTATTGAGGTGCTTGAAAAGGACTTAAATTCAATGTTAAAAGTTCCTTCGTTTCCTGCAAGCGCCTTGAAAGGAATAGGGGTCTTTGAGACTTTGAGAGAAATAAGCAAATTAGTCGTCAAAGACGTAAGTCGAAAGATTATGTTAGTTGACAAACAATTACGGTAATGGTAGAAAGGAAAAAGCAATGGAAAAAATATTTGGAGAAGAAGAGTTTAAAGGACTTGAGGAGGAGATAGATTTAGCTATTGAAAAGCTCTTTGTTGAGAAAAAAGGGGCTTCAACTGAAGCACCAAAACAAGACCCTATGGATTCTGCCTATTCTTATGGAATGATTCAAGATCTTCCATCAAAACTTCATACTTCAGAAAATGAATCCACTCCTACATTTTCTAATTCATTTGAAAAAATGGAGACACAGCTTTTATCCTTGGAATGGGAGTTTACAAAAGAGAATATTGAAAAAACAAGGCAAGAAGTATTGGCTTGCCAAAAAGCAGCTCAAAATGAACCTCAGGTGATCAATATATTGAATTGGATGGTTCAAGTTTTAAACCATATTTGGAAAAACGATAAAAATATCACACCACCTCTTATTAAATTTCTATTAGATTCGAAGGAAACTATTAAACTCTTGATGAAAAAAGATGGTGGTAGTGAAATTGCAATCTATAAACAATTAGTCTACTCAGGGATAGAGGCAAGATTTAATAACTTAGAGGCTTTTAAAGAAAAAATGCCTGATTTTTCCAAATCACAGATAGGTGAAATGGAACATTTTATGGATAAAAACTTATTTGATAAAATCCTCAAGCAAATGAGTCTAATATCAAGCAAAATGGATGATTTCATTTCGAAGCTTGATGATAGCTTACTCAAATTAAAGGAAGTTAAAAAGGAAGAAAAATCCTTTCAGAGTGAAACTGAGAGAAAGAATCTCTTGATGAATATCACTGTGGTTAAAGTTGATCATAAATTGTTTGGGGTGGAAACCGATCGAGTGGTAAAATTATTTAAAGTTCCAAGAACTTTTTTTGATAAATATTTAAATCGATCAAAAATCCAATTAAAGGAATTTGAGGTTAAATTAATTGATTTAAATAAAGTATTTTCTATCCCAAGGGAAAGATCAAAAGAGGAATTTAAGATACTCACAGTAAAAGATAATGGGTTTTACAAAGGATTGATTATAGACGAGGTCATAAAAAGATTATCCGCTTACCCAGATGCAAGGCAAGATTATGGAGAATATTTTTTAGGATTTATTTATACTATTTACCAAGATGAGTCGGTTGAAATTCCTATATTAGATGTTAAGAAATTTTAAATCACAATAAATATGGATGAGTTAATTTACCAAAAAGAAACAACAATACAAAAATTAACTCGAGAACTTGAAGATGTAAAAAATTTTGCAGAGAGTATTATTGAAAGTATAGGTAGTGGGATTATCATTACGGAGAGGAATGATCGTGTAAGTTATATAAATAGAGCTGGAGAAAGAATCTTGGGCTATTCCAGAGAAGAATTGATAGGAAAGCCATTTAGTATATTTGGTTTAAAAGAGAAGACCGATGTTATACACTCCATTCTTGGAAATCCAGATGAATTTGAAACAAGAAGAGAAGGTTGGATGAAAAGGAAGGATAATACAGAATTCCCTGTGGGTTTCACGATTAACAATCACATTAATATAAAGGGAGAAAACATCGGTAAAATCTTTGTATTTAAAGACCTAACCAATGTCTATAAAATGCAGGAAGAAATCTTGAGAATGGATAGATTGGTATCCCTCGGAAAATTAGCTTCGGGTATTGCTCATGAATTGAGAAATCCTTTAGCAGGAATTAAAATAACGGCTCAAGCCCTCGGGGAAGAGTTGTCGGATAATGATTATAAGAAAGAATATTTAAATAGGATTATGAGGGAAATTGATCGATTAAATGAGTTACTTAAAACATTTTTTTCTTTCGCAAAACCACAAAAATTGAATCTTGGATATTGTAACATTCCAGATATTGTTAATGAAATAATTCCCTTCTTAATTAAAGAGATTGAAGATAAAGGAATCCGTTTTATTGAGGCCTATCATCCTCAATTACCCAAAATAATGGTTGATAAAAATCAAATGCATCAAGTTTTTTTAAACATTTTTTTAAATGCTATTCAGGCTATGCCAAATGGTGGAGAGCTCAAGATTGAGGCTAAGCCATTCATTGCTGTGGGACCAAGTGGAACAAAGCAGAATTTTATTAAAATTATTGTCTCTGATACGGGTAAAGGAATTCCTCCCCAAATTTTAAATCGGATTTTTGATCCCTTTTTTACGACAAAGCCTAAAGGAATTGGATTGGGACTTTCGATTACATATCAGATTATAAAGAAACATGGAGGGTCAATTAAGGTAGAAAGTCAATTAGATGTTGGAACTTCTATTATTATTACTTTACCAGAAAAGATAGAGAACATATGAAGCCAGCAATTCTTATCGTTGATGATGATGAAATTATAAGAAATACTCTCTTTGATGTTTTGAAAAAAAGGGGTTATGAAGTTTTTAGCGAAGCTTCAGGGTATGGAGCCTTGTCAGTAATTAAAAAAAATATGATAGATCTTATCCTCCTTGATATGAGGCTTCCTGATATTGATGGATTAGAAGTTCTAAAAAAGATAAAAGAAATCGATACAGATATCCTTGTGATTATAATGACTGCCTATTCAGATATAAAGACTGCTGTTACGGCTATGAAATCAGGAGCCTATCATTATATTAACAAACCCTTTGAATTAGAGGAACTTAACCTACTAATTGATAAAGGCTTAGAAACACAGAGTCTTATCAACGAGGTGAGGAGACTAAAAAAGCAACAAAAAGAGGAAGAAAATACCCATATCTATGGTGTAAGTCCACAAATTCAATATGTGAAAGAGCTAATTGGAATGATTAGTAAAACTAATAAGACCTCTGTTTTAATTCAGGGTGAAAGTGGGACAGGAAAAGAATTGGTAGCCAATGCCATTCATTTCAATAGCCTAAGAAGAAATAAACCTCTAATGAAAATTAATTGTAGTGCCATTCCCGATTCTCTATTAGAATCTGAACTCTTTGGTTATGAAAAAGGGGCTTTTACAGATGCGAAAAATACAAAGAAAGGGCTTTTTGAATTAGCTGATGGGGGCACTATCTTTTTAGACGAAATCGGAGATATGAAACCATTTTTACAATCGAAGATATTAAGGGTTATAGAAAATCAATCATTTATGAGGGTAGGGGGAGAAAGAGAGATTAAAGTTGATGTAAGGGTAATTGCAGCTACAAATAAGGATTTAGAATCCTTGGTTAAAGAGGGACTTTTTAGAAAGGATCTTTATTATAGATTAAAGGTTATAGTAGTGGAGATGCCTCCGCTTCGTGAAAGGGGAGAAGATATTTTACTTCTCTCAAATCTATTTATTGAAGAGACAAGCAGAGAACTCGGTAAAAAGATTAAAGGTTTTTCTGAAGAAGCAAAGAAATTAATGATGCAATATCATTGGCCTGGAAATGTAAGAGAATTAAAAAATGTAATTGAAAGAGCTGTCATCCTATCAGACCAGGAATATATTACTCCAAAATATTTACCATTCGAGTTAAAAAAAGATGGAGGAGATAAAAATAATAAGTCTGAATCATTTGATAAGTTTATCGAGGATATGTCATTAGAACGAGTAGAAAGAGACCACCTCATAAAAGTTCTTGAAAAATTAGATTGGAATAAGTCAAAAGCAGCAAAGCTCTTGGGTATATCTCGTGCTACTCTTAGGATGAAAATTAGAAAGTATAATATTTTAGAAAATTAATTTGGGATTTAAGATGTTATTCAGCTTATTAGAAAATATTTATAGTAAAAAAGATAATTTTTCTCTTGACTTTTTTAAAAATTTAATAATAATCTATTTCACAATATAGAAAAGAGGTTAAAGCTAATGTTTTTCAGCAAAAAAAAGAACGTCATAGGGTTAGATATTGGGTCAAGTTCAATAAAACTTGTGGAATTAAGTGAAGGGAAAAACGGTTATAGATTACAGAATCTGGCTATGCAACCACTACCACCCGAGGCAATTGTTGACGGTGCATTAATGGATTCGGTTACTATTGTAGATACTATCAAGGAATTGATTTCAACAACTAAAACAAAAACAAAGAATGTGGTAACTTCACTTTCGGGACATTCGGTTATTGTTAAAAAAATTACATTACCTTTTATGACAGAGGCGGAATTGGAGGAGTCTATTAAATGGGAGGCAGAAAGATATATTCCCTTTGACATTAATGATGTCAATATTGATTTTCAAATTTTTGGAGCAGGATCTGAAAATCCAGATCTGATGGATGTTATATTGGTGGCTGCCAAAAAAGATATTATTAATGATTATATTTCTATTTTAATGGAAGCGGGGTTAAATCCTGTAATTATAGATATTGATGCATTTGCATTGGAAAATATGATGGCAATCAATTATGAAATAGAAAAGGATGAAATTATAGCTATAGCTAATATTGGAGCAAGTGTAACAAACATAAATATTATTAAAAACAATATATCTGCATTTACAAGAGATATATTCAAAGGAGGAAACCAGATTACAGAGGAACTTCAAAGGCAACTTCATATTGACTACGACGAGGCCGAGAAGGTAAAAGTTGGAAGTACAATGGATATCTCATCTCAGCCTGTTGTCCAAAAGGTTTTGAAATCTGCATCAGAAGCGTTAGCAGTTGAAATTGGAAACACTATAGAATTCTATCAATCTACAACAACCTATGAAAAAATCAATAAATTATATTTAAGTGGAGGTGGAGCAAAAATTAAGGATTTTAATGTAATATTAGAAGAACAAACTGGAATACCTGTAGAGATTGTAAATCCTTTTAAAAAAATCGAGTATAATGAGAAAAATTTTGATATTGAATATTTAAGGGAAATAGGACCACTTATGGCCGTGGGCGTTGGCCTTGCCTCAAGAAAGGTAGGAGACAAATGATAAAGATTAATTTGCTTCTTGAAAGAAAGGAAAAAAAGAAAGTCGGAATTAAAAAGGAATTGATTATATTTTCGCTTGCTATAATTGTTTTATTGGCAATTCTTTTCGTTATCCATTGGAGACTCGAAAAAACAAAAGAAGATATTTTGGCACAGATTTCGCAAATGAAAAAAGATATAAATTATTATAAATCTCTGACCTCGGAGGTAAATAAAGCAAAAGAAGCTCAGAAGATATTGCAAGAGAAATTAAATATTATTAATACATTAAGGAAAGAAAAAAGTAGTCCTGCAAGAGTATTGGATGAGTTAAGTATTGGAAAGCCTGAAAAGGTTCATTTTGAATCATTAAAGAAAGAAGGTTCTAAAGTCGGTATCGAAGGGATTGCATTAGATGATGAAACAGTAGCAAATTTTATGACAAACCTCCGAAAGTCGAAAATCTTTAAAAATGTTGATTTAATCGTCACAGAACAAATAGAAGTAAGTAAAATAAAATTAAAAAAATTTGTTCTTTCATGTGAGATAGCTCCAATGTAATTAAAGGGGATAAACTATGGCTGTGTCAATGGATTCCATAATAAAACTTCCTACATCAAAAAAGATTTTGATTTTAATTGCAATCCTTTGCATTATAACAGGAATATATTTTTATATTCTATTTATTCCACAAAGAGATGAAATAAATCTAAAAAAAGAAGAATTGACCAAGTTGATGAGGGAACTAAATGAAAGTAAATCCATTGCCCGAGACCTTGAAAAATTTAAAGGAGAAGTCAAAAAATTGAATGAGGAACTTGAGAAAGCACTAACACAACTTCCAAATGAGAAAGAGATTCCTGAGATATTAAAATCAATATCCAGCTTAGGAAAAGAATCAAATCTTGAATTTACACTTTTTAGACCAAAACCTGAGGAACCCCAACAATTTTATGCAAAAGTTCCTATTGAACTTGTTGCTTTAGGTAATTATCATAATATTGGAATGTTTTTTGATAAAGTAAGCAAACTTCCAAGAATAATTAATGTTGTTGATTTTAACATGAGTAGGGCAAAAGATTTAAAAGGAAAAGGTGAAAGCGATGTGATTGTTAAGACTTCTTGCCAAATTAACACCTATAGATTTATTGAAAAAAAGGCTCCAGAAAAGAAAGGTGAGGCAAAAGAAAGTGAAAAGAAACAAATTTCTAAGAAAAGTGGAGAAGTGGAATAAACTATTTTTAGGTCTTATCTTATTATGCGTAATTTTTATATTAGGAGGGTGTGGGGAGAAGCCTTCAACAACTCCAATTACTCAGAAAACAAAAGTTTCTACAGTTGAAAAGAAGGCAACTGAACCTACAAAAGTTACTGAAAAAAAAGAAACTGAAAAACCTCTCGAATTTGAATATACTTATAATCCTGCGGGAAAACCAGATCCATTTAAACCTTTTATTCAGATTTCCCCTATTAAAGAAGCCAAAAAAACTGTTCCTCTAACGCCATTGCAAAAATACGAGATAAGCCAATTAAAATTAGTTGCCATTATTATTACTCCCGAGGGGAATGTGGCTATGGTAGAGGATTCTACTGGAAAAGGGTATATTGTTAAGAAAGGGACTATTATTGGTAAAAATGAGGGAAGAGTAACAAAGATTTTAAAAGATAGAATAATAATTGAAGAAGCTTATCAAGATGTCTTAGGTCAAACAAAAATTAATGAGCTTACGATGACACTTCATAGACCTGAAGAGGGAGGAGAATCATGAAATTTTTTCGAGTTATAAAAATAACTTTATTTATTCTTTTAATCTTTTTTATGTGTAGTTGTTTAACTCAAGAATCCTTCATTCAAGCAGAAAAACCTATTAATAAAATTGAAGAAAAAAGGCCTTCTGTCATTCAAAAAATATCCTATACAGAGGAAAAAAATTATACAAGAATTATCATAGAAGCCTCTGAAGATATTGAGACACCTTTATATAAATTAGTTGAAAATCCTTTGCGTATCATCATCGATATTCCTAACATTGATTTAAAACAAATCAAAGAACCACTAAAAATAGACAATGGAGTAATTAACGAAATTATATCGACTCAATATGACGATAAGGGAAGAATAGAAGTATCACTTTCAAAAATAACAAATTACAATATTTCTAAAGATAATAAGAATCTGATTATAGATGTTGAAAAAATTATTGAGGAGGTAAAAAAAGAAGAAGTAAGGGAGGAAAAAGAGAAAGCAGAGAAAACAGTAGAGTCAATTAAAGAAGAAAAAGAAACTATAAAACCAGAAAAAGTAGATATTCAAGAAGTAAAAGAAAAAGAAATTAAAGAAGCAGAAATTAAAAATATAGAGATTGAACAGCCCAAACCCTTAGAAGCGGGCTTAAGTGAGGAGAAAGAAACTCAAATCAAAGAGAAAGAACCTCAGATTAAAGAACCTATTTCTTCTCAAGAAATAAAAATAGCTAAAGAAATTTATGATTTTGTATTGGAAGAAAATAAAGATTATATTTCTATAAATATTATAGCTGATGGGTTAATTGAAAATTATAATTATTTTAAACTTGATTCCCCTCCCAGATTAGTCCTTGACATATTAAATATTAAGAGTCGATATCCTAAGAAAATTTTTAAAGTAAAAAATCCTTTCTTTAAGGAAGTTAGGATTGGGCAACATACTGATAAATTGAGGCTTGTTTTTGAATCTATAAAACCAAAACTCCCTCCCTTTCAAATTAATAGAATAAATGAAAAGCTTATTGTATCTATTGGGAATGTTCCACAACCCTCTGAACCTCAAATTTTAGTCCAGAAGAATAAAGGAGAATTGAGCACTTCTCTTTTACAAGTTGAAAAATCTACCAATTTATCACAAGTGACTCAACCTTCAAAGCCTTCTATTTATCCTTCACCAGTAGTAAAAAAGGGAAAATTGAATTTATTAAAAGGTATAGATTTTAAAGAGATAGATGAAAAACAAAGAATTATGATTAGCTTAGAAGAAGAACCAGAATATGAATCTAAGATAACTTCAAAGAATATTATTGATGTAGATATAAAGAATGCCTTTGTCCCCAAGCATTTAGCAAGGGGATTAGATACAAGTGAATTTAAAGGAGCAGTTAAATATGTAGACATCAAAAATATTAAAACTGGCAAAGCCAATGAGGTTAAGATTTCTATTAGATTGAGGGAAGAGGTTCCATATGAAACCTCAAAAGAAGGAAATATTATTTTTATTGATGTAGCGAAACCCAAGACTATAACAACAAAGCCTGAAATTCAAGTACCTCCTGAAAAAAGAGAGGTTCCTTCCGCCTTACAAAAGGAAGAATTAAAGAAAGAAGAACCTCTTGTTCCTGCTCCAATTGAGAAACCAAAAGAGGAATTTGAGAAAAAAGAAGTAGGAAAGAAAGAGGAAGAAAAGAAGATAGAAGTTAAGAAACCCCTCGAAGAAGGTCCTTCAGAAAAGGTTTATACAGGAAGGAGATTATCGCTCGATTTTAAAGATGCTGATATTAAAAATATTCTTAGACTTATTGCAGAAGTAAGTAATTTGAATATTATTGCTGGAGATGATGTAACTGGAAAAATAACTATGCGTTTAGTGGATGTGCCATGGGATCAAGCCCTTGATGTTATTTTACAAGCAAGATCTCTCGGAATGACAAGAGTGGGCAATGTAATAAGAGTTGCCCCAATGGATACTCTAAAGAGAGAAATACAGGCAGAATTGGAGGCAAGAAGAGCTAAAGAGAGACTGGAGGATCTGGTAACGGAACTTATTCCAGTTAATTATGCCTCAGCTAAAGAGATATCAGCTCAAATAAAAAGCGTTCTTAGTGAAAGGGGAGATGTTAAGGTAGATGAAAGAACGAATATCCTAATAGTAAAGGATATTCCAAAGAATATCCCAAATGTGAAGAACTTAGTAAAATCATTAGATACCAAAACCCCACAAGTTTTGATTGAGGCAAGAATAGTAGAGGCAAGTCTAACATTTCAAGAGGAGTTGGGAGTAAAATGGGGATTTCTGGCTGTTACTGGAGAGGGAGAGAAAAAGACAACAACTGTAGGAGGTGGGACATCAGGAACTACGTCTATCGGAGGAAGTACAAGATCAACAGATTATGTTATTAACCTGCCAGCAGTTGCACAAGGAGGTGTTCCTGGTACTACAGGGGCACCTGGGATCTTAGAATTACTTTTCACTTCTCAATATGGGTTAAGGCAACTTGATATTGCAATATCAGCTCATGAAAATAAAGGTGATGTAAAAGTAATTTCGAGTCCTAAGATTGCAACACTTGATAACAGAGAGGCTTCGATTGAGCAAGGACTTAGAATCCCATATAGAAAATTGACGACCGAAGGAACAGTTACTACAGATTTTATTGATGCAAACCTCAAATTAACCGTTATTCCTCATGTCACAAATGATGGTAATATTAGAATGACGATTAAAGCTAAAAAAGATGCTCCAGATACAAGTATTACTGTTGATGGAGTCCCAAGCATTGATAAAAAAGAAGCCATAACTGAAGTGTTAGTAAAAGACAATGGAGTGATCGTCATTGCAGGGGTTTATTCAATTGAGAAGAATGAAAACGTAGAAGGCGTGCCGTTATTTAGCAAGATTCCTCTTTTAGGATGGTTATTTAAAAGGGAGACAAAACAGGATAAGAGAAAAGATTTGTTGATCTTTATTTCTCCAAAGATTATTAGAGACCAAGTCTAAATTTGATATGCCTTTCTACATAGTCCAATAATTTTTTTAAAAGAGTTTATTTTATTCTCAATCAGGTATCTTTTAATCCCTTCGATTACCTCAATAGATGTTTTTGGGTTAATAAGATTGGCTGTTCCGATTTGAATGGCAGAAGCACCAGCGAGGAAAAATTCTATAGCATCCTCTGCCCTCATAATTCCTCCAATTCCAATGACAGGTATTTTTACGACTTGACATACTTCCCATACCATCCTAAGAGCAATGGGTTTTATAGCAGGCCCTGAAAGACCTCCCATTACATTCCCTATTTGTGGTTTTTTAGTATGAATATCAATAGACATCGCCTTAAATGTATTTATAAGGGATAGGGCATCTGCGCCTCCTTCCTCTATGCTTTTTGCAATTAATCCAATATCTCCTACATTGGGTGAAAGTTTAACTATTAATGTAAGTTTAGTTGATTTTCGAATACTTTGAATCAGATCATAAGCCATTTTAGGATTAGTTCCAAAGATAATTCCGCCTTTTTCTACATTTGGACAAGAGATATTAATTTCAATACCTGATATTTCTGGAATCTCACTAAAACGATATGCAAGTTCAAGATACTCTTTCTTTGTGTAACCAAAAATATTTATGATAACATGTGTTTTTAATTTTTTTAAAAATGGAAGCTTTTCTTTTATAAAAGTTTCAAAACCAGGATTTTGAAGACCAATAGAATTGATAAGACCTCCTTCTGTTTCAAAGATTCTTGGAGGTGGATTCCCAGCAATAGGCTTTAAGGAGATCCCTTTTGGAATAATAGCTCCTAATTTATCGAGGTCGAAAAAATCCCTATATTCCTCTGCAAAACCAAATGTACCTGATGCAACCATAACAGGATTTTTAAGTTTGATCTTTCCAATCCTCACAGAAAGGTCAGGCCCATTAATTCTTTTCACTCATCCTCCCATACAATTTGATTTAAATCAAAAACAGGACCGTCTTTACAAACTCTTTGATATGGAGAGATAGAGTTCTTTGTTTTCACCACACATCCCCAACATGCTCCAAACCCACAACCCAATCTACTCTCAAATGAGGCTTGACAATGAATCTCTTGAAATTTAGTTATTTTTGCTAATTTTTTTAACATATTGCTCGGGCCACAAGTATAAACATAAAGAGGCTTTTTAAATCTCATTCTTTTTACCTGAAATAAAAAAAGATCTATTACAGTACCCTTAAATCCAAGGCTTCCATCTTCAGTCGATATAAAGATTTTTGAGTTTTTATTTCTAAATTCCTCCACACAAAGTATATCATTTTGAGTTTTACCTCCAATAAAGATAAATAGATTATAATCTTTTAACATTTCTGAAACAGGAAAAAGTGTGGCTATTCCAACACCTCCTCCAATCAAAAAAATATTACAAGGGGGGAGTAGGGAAGGGGGATGAAATCCATTGCCTAAAGGACCTATAATATCTAACTTATCTCCTTTTTTAAATTTGGTCATCATTTTTGTTCCTTTTCCGACTATTTTATAAATAATGGAAAAAGTCTTTGCATTTTTTTGTTTTTGAATATTTAAGGAAGAAGTCCGGAAAAGGCTAAAGGGTCTCCTTAAGAGTGGGGAGTGATTATCCGAAACCTTTAACATAATGAATTGACCTGGTTTTATTATACTGGCAATATCAGGACATTTTATTTCAAGAAGGTAATAAATTGATTTTATATTATCATTTTTTAATACGATTCCTTGGGTTTGAATAGGCATGATGAACCTTTTTAGAGTTCCTTCAGCATTTGATAGGCATCAAATTTTCCTTGATAGAATTTTTTTCTAATTCCAACTGATTTGAATGAAAATAATTTATAGAGATGGATGGCTGGTTGATTTGAAGTATTAACTTCCAGATACAATTTTTTTATATTTTGTGCTTGGCAAAAATTTATATAAAATTGCATTATTTTTTTTCCTATTCCCAATTGTCTATATTTAGGATGAACATATATGTTTAATATTTCAGATTCTTCTCCAATATTTCTAAAACAGATAAATCCAATTATCTTCTGGTCAAAATCGGAATTTTTTTTAAAAATAAAACAGTAAGAATGGGGATTTTTTAATTCTTCTATGAACATATTCTTAGACCAAAGAATTGATGGATTGGTTTCCATAGAAACAATTTCATCAATATCTTCTAATTTCATTTTTGTGATTGTAAATTCTTGAAATTCCATCTTTGGATTTTCTACTTAAAACGATTCAATATAGCTCAAAAATTCTTTAGCTACCTTTTTTATTTCATCGTCTTTTGATTTACTAAGTATAATTTGATAAGACCTCTTTGCATCCTCATAATTTCCCCATATCCTATGGAGATTTCCTATCTCCAATTGAGTAAGAAAGAAAAGTAATGAATCTGTGCTTAAGTATCGTAGGGCCTCTTGGAAACTCTTTTGTGCCTTATCGTATCGACCTTGAGAAAAAAATATTTCTCCAATGGCAAAGTAAGCTTGACCAAATAAATCTGATAGATTTCCTTTCAGGACAAGCGTAAAATAGATAATTGCTTCAGACATTTTTTTCTGTCTAAAGAAAAGATTTCCAAGTTGAATTGCAGCATGAGAAGAGAGTGGATGATAGGGATATTCATCAATTATTCTTCTAAATACATCTATTGCTTTATCATTATACATTTTAAGTTGATAGATTGTTCCTATTCTTGTTAGTGCAATAGGTGACCAAATAGGATTTCTCTTCTTTTCCACCATTCCATTAAATATTTCTAAAGCCTGATCTAAAGAGCCTAATTGTATAAGACATTCTCCTTTTATAAAAAGGATTTCATCAAAGTAGTTTGAATTTGGGAATTCAAAAAGTAATATATCTATATTGGTCAAGGCCTCCCTAAATTTATTTTCGAAGAAGTATCCCTTAGCAATTTTATAAAGTGACCTTTCCCTGAAATTAGAGCCGAGAAGATTGAAATAATATGGTATCGAATCTAAAATTTTTCCACTATAAAACATTGATTCGGCATTTATCCATTGTGAAAAAATTTTTAGTTCTTCAGAATGATTCATTTTTTGAATTCTTTGAAAAATACGGTTTGATTCCTCAATTTGACCAAGATTAATATAATTGCAAAAGAGAATAAGAAGGGAAAACCCTCGTAGTGGAATATCTTCTTTTCGAGTTAAAATAAAATTTATTTCTCGATTAGAGGCTGGATAGTCACCAATAGTATTGAGGATTCTTCCCAATATGTATCGAGTATTAAGGATAAATGGTAAATCCTTAAATTGTTCCTGGAAAGATTGAAATGTTTTTAGTGCTTCTCCAAAATGATTTAATCGGAATTCACAATAACCTATTTTAAAAAATGCATCTGGTAAAAGCGGGTCATTCTTAAATCTTTCAGAAAATGTTTTAAAAATTTTTTTTGCCTCATAGAAATTTTTTAATTTTATCTGATTTTCTCCATACCAGAATAGAGCCACCTTTGAGTAACTTTCAGGAAGAGAGGCTTCATCTTCTAAAACCTTTTTAAAATAGTTAGACGATGCTTCAAAATTCCTATCCTTAAAAGAAGTGATTCCAATCCAGAATAAAGAAAGTAAAACGAGTTCATTCTTTTTTGAAAGCTGAATGACCTTTTTAAATGAGCTTTCTGCTTGAGACAATCTATTTAACTTAAAATTGATAATTCCTAAAAAATAATAGGTATAATCTATGAGATCAAATTTAGGGAAGTTTTTTATTAATATAAGCAAATTTTTTCTGGCCTCTTCAATATTACCAAGTTTTAATTCAATAAAACCTACCCAAAAAAAACAATAATCAATAAAGTCAAAATTTTTCCCATCGTTTATGATTTTTGAAAAAATATTTTTGGCTTCGCTATATTTACCTTTATTAAAAAGGGATTTTCCCAAAAGATATGAAACTTCAAAAATTTTAGGATGATTTGGATATTCTTTCAGAAAAATTTCAAATTGTTTTTCTGAAATTTCAAAAAGACCATCTCTATATGCTCCAATACCAGCCTTTATGAATTGCTCATCATCGGTCAAATTTTTTGAATATAAATAAGAATAAGAAATTAAGCTAAGTAATAAAATAACCAAGAAAAATAATATAAATTTTTTTGAACACATTTTTAAGCGAGTAATTTTAGTTTTTTAATTTTTTCTAATTCTTCTGGAGTGTTTATATTTATAAATGATTCCATCTTTGGGTCTAAAAAAGAAAATTCTTTCTCATCAATTATTTTAACATTAACCATGGGATAAAGGTCAATAATTTTATATTTATTTTCATCTATAATTTTTTTTATTGGTTGTAAGCATTTCTTAGAATATATAGCATGCAAAGGATGAAAACCATCTTTTGTTTGAGGAACAATAACATCATAATCTCCAATATTTTTGATTAAAAATTTTATTAATGATTCATTTAAAAAAGGCATATCGCACGCTACACAAAATGAATATTTAAAAGATGAAAAAAAAAGACCCGTATAGAGTCCGCCCAATGCTCCTTTTTGAGGAATGATGTCAGAGTATATTTTAGCATCAAAATTATGGAATAGTTCTTTTTCATTAGCCACAATAATTGTTTCTTCAAATAATTTTCTAAATAAATTATAGATTCTTTGGATAATTGGAATTCCATTAATTTTTATAAAGGCTTTATTTTCACCCATACGTATGCTTTTACCACCAGATAATATTATTCCACTTATTTTATATGGAACCTCAGCCATTTAAATAACGTCTGATAAGATATATTATGTTAACTTTTTTAAACTTTAAAAAACCTTTTCCAGCCTTCCCCTTCTTTATCTTTCTTCCTGCTTATCTCTTCAAATTCTCTTAATAATTCTTCTTGTCTTTTTGTTAAATTTTTCGGTGTTTTTACAATAACCTGAACAACCAAATCGCCTTTTCCATGTCCTTTAATTCTTGGAAAGCCTTCACCTTTTATTTTAAATATCTCACCACTTTCTGTCCCTTTTGGAATCGTAATTGTTCTTTTACCATTTAAGGTTGGAATCTCAATTTCCGCTCCAAGAGCAGCCTGAGCAAAGCTAATTGGGATCTGACATATAATATCATCTCCATCTCTCTGAAAGAACTCATGAGGCTCAACATAAATAAAAACAAAAAGATCACCTGGTGGACCACCTCTTTCACCTTCTTCTCCTTCACCACGAATTCTTAATTTAGATCCAGTATCTACGCCAGGTGGAATTTTTATTTGTATTTTTTTATTTTTTCTTACTTTCCCTGTACCTCTGCATTCTTTACAAGGGTTAAGAATTACTTTTCCTTCTCCATGGCATTGAGTACAAGTTGTACTAATTGTAAAAAAACCTTGAGAACGTGTTACTTGACCAGTTCCTCGGCAATTTGGACAGGTTGTTGGATAAGTTCCAGATTTAGCACCTGTACCGTAACATGCTTCACAGGTAACATTTTTAGGAATTTCTATTTCTGTTTCTTTTCCAAAAGCTGCATCAAAAAAAGAAATTTTTAAGTCATATCGAAGATCAGCTCCTGGCCGAGGCCTTGTTTTTCTGCGATAACCCGTTCCGAATCCAAAAAAGTCATCGAAAATATCACTAAAAGCAGAGAATATATCTTCAAAGCCCCTAAAACCTGTAAAACCTGTTCCTTTTAAGCCTTCAATTCCGTAATGGTCATAAATTTCTCTTTTTTCAGGATCTCGAAGTACTTCATAAGCCTCAGATGCCAATTTAAATTTTTCCTCGGCTTCTTTATTCCCAGGATTCCTATCTGGATGATATTGGAGAGCCATTTTTCGGTAGGCTTTTTTTATTTCATCCTCTGTGGCATTTCTTGACACTCCAAGTATTTTATAATAATCTTTTTCTTCCATATAAATTTAATTCAAGAAAACATATTTAAACCGAATTTATTTTAAAAGTTATAATTATTTTTCATATTCTTCAAGAATTTTTCCCGTTCTCCCCTTTTCGACAATTTCATCAAGCTTTGGTCCTAAATCAACTCCCATTTCTCTTAATCGCTTTTTAGCCCATAAGCCAATATTTCTGGAATCTTTATAAAATTCTTCACCTCTTGGTTTTGATGTATCAAAATCTGCAAGACGAGACTCTTCAGTTTGATGAACACAAAAAGATGATAGCAATTTAGTTAAATCACTACTATTACAGAATTTACATTTAACTTTCTCGGCATCTTTGATTCTTAAAAATAATTCGCTGAACTCCTTTTTACAGTTATTACATCTAAATTCATAAATAGGCATTTTACTTACATTTGCCCTTTTTCTTGATTACTTGTTTTTTATTGTCTTCAATTGCCTCGATTTCTTCCTCAAAAGGTTCATCCGGATTATATATTTTATCACTTACATCTGGCAATTTTGAGAGATAATTTTCATAATCTTTTTGACTAATTATGCCTTCTTTAATGTTTCTTTCAATATTTCTTATATCAAATTTTTTATTTTCGTCTATATGCATAGCATTCACCTCAACCTTAAATAAAAAATTAGCACAATTTTGTATCCTCTTCAAGATGTATTACAATTTATTAAAAATATAAGGATTTCTTATTCTAAGAATTAAAAATATTTGGATTTTGTACAAAAATGTTGACAAAATTAAAAAATTTTTATAAAAAAGTTTAAAAACATTTAAAAAGAGGGAAAATGGAAAATAGAAAAAGAAGAGTCGTAATTACAGGTATGGGAGTAATTGCCCCAAATGGAATTGGATTGCAACAATTTTGGGATTCATTGGTTCACGGTCGTTCGGGAATTAAAAAAATCACTTATTTCGATGCTTCCTCATACCCTTCACAGGTAGCAGGAGAAGTGCGAGATTTCGATCCTACTGATTATATAAATACCAAGAGTTCAAGAAGAATGGATAGATTTTCTCAATTTGCTGTTGCTGCGACAAAAATGGCCCTCGAAGATTCTAATTTATGTATTAATGGAAAAAATTCAGAAAGAATTGGTATCTCTTTAGGTTCGGCATTAGGAGGTATTCCTTCAGCAGAAACTCAACATAGTATTTTTCTTGAGAAAGGTTTGAGGAGAGTGGATCCATTATTGGCTACAAAAATTTTTTCTGGTGCATGTGTAAGTCAAGTTTCACTTGAATTTGGGATAAAAGGACATTCTAATTCTATAGGTGGAGGATGTGGAGTTGGAACCGACAGCATTGGATATGGTTTTTACGCAATTAAAAATAATTTGGCCGACATAATGATAACTGGAGGAGCCGAAGCCCCATTGGCCCCTCTTACTTATGGCGCATTTTGTCTAATCGGAGCCCTATCAAAAAGGAACGAAGATCCTATTAAAGCATCAAGACCTTTTGATAAAGAAAGGGATGGTTTTGTTATGAGTGAAGGAGCTGGAGTTATAATATTAGAAGAACTTGAAAGTGCATTAAATAGGGGCGTTTATATTTATGCTGAATTATTAAGTTATGGTACAACAAATGATGCATTTAGTATGGTTCATCCTTTAGAAAATGGTGAACAAGCCATAAAAGCTATTAAGATAGCTATAGAAAATGCAAATATAAATTTGGAAGATATTGACTATATTAATGCTCATGGAAGCTCAACTCAATTAAATGATAAAATTGAGACAAAAATAATTAAAGAAGTTTTCGGCGAAAGGGCATATAATATCCCAATTTCATCTATTAAATCAATGACTGGTCACCCCATGGGAGCAGCAGGTGCAATTGAAGTTATAGCTTCTGTGTTAGCTATTAGAAATCAATATATTCCACCTACAATCAACTACGAATTTCCAGACCCTGATTGTGATTTAGATTATGTCCCTAACGTAGGTAGAAAGGCATCGATTAATTTCGTTTTAAAGAATTCATTTAGTTTCGGTGGTAAAAATTCAGTTTTAATAATTAAAAAATTTAAATAAAAAATTTATATAAAAAATTTATATGTGAGTTTAATTGAATGTATTTCTCTTATATAATCTCTTGTTTATTCACAGGAATTCTTAGCATTATATTTGGAATATTGGTTTATGTAAAAAATAAAAATTCAAAAGTTAATAGAATATGTATGTTATTAAATTTCAATGTAGGGATTTGGAGCTTGGCTATTTTTCTAAAGGAATTATTTGGCGATCCGAATTTGGGACTTTTTATGGTAAGGGTGGTTTATGGCGCAGCTATTTTTATTCCAGCAATATTTTTTCATTTTATTAATGTCATTACTGGAGAAAATAATAAGAAAAGGATTTTATTTTGCTATATTATAAGTTTAACTTTCTTAATGTTCGATTTTACACCTTTGTTAATTAAAGATGTTAGACCTATTTTATCTTTTAAACATTATGGTATTCCAGGGATTCTTTTTCCAATCTTTTTTATTTCCTTTATTTTAATTATAGGCTATGCTCATTTTATTTTAATCCGTTATTTTCGACATTCTCACGGTCAAACAAGAAATCAAATCAAATATCTTCTTTTGGCAACAGTTATAGGTTTTTTAGGAGGTGGAACGACTTTTCTTCCGAATTTTAGTCTCGAAATATTTCCATTTGGGTTCTATTTAGTTGCAGTTTATGTATTTATAGTTTCTTACTCAATTGTGAAATATAGGTTGATGGATATTAATATTGTAATCAAAAAGGGAACAACTTATGTCCTTCTACTATTATTTTTATTTGTTCCTTCTTTTATACTTATTTTGGTTTGTCAAAGATTATTTTTTGGAAAGATTGATTATATTTTTACTTTAATTACACTTCTACTCCTTATATCCTTAGCAATTATTTTTCATAAAATCAAACCAGGAACAGAAAAAACAATTGAACAAATTCTTTTTAAAGATAAATATAATTACCGTGAAACATTAGCAAATTTTAGTAAAGCCTTGGTAAGTATCCTTGATTTAAATTCTCTTTCAAAAAGAATAATAGATACAATTACTCATACTATGGGGGTTGAAAAGGCTTCTTTATTTATATTAAATGAGGAAAAAGGCGGATTTGAACTTTTTGAATCTAAAAATGTTAGTATAAGTTCTTCAGGACTAATACTTTACAAAGATGATTCCTTACCCTCTTATTTACAAAGTATAAAAGACATTATTATTCGAGAAGAATTATTGAAAGGAGATAATGTTCCAGAATTTCAAAAAGTAGTTAGCCAGATGAATAAGATAGAAGCACAACTAACTATTCCACTAATTTTTAAAGAAAAGCTAATAGGTATGATTAATCTTGGTTACAAATTTAACAAAGAGATATATTCGCATGAGGATATTGATCTTCTCATTACATTGGCAAATCAAGCTGCAGTGGCATTGGAAAATGCAAAACTATATGAAGATTTAAAAAAATCGAAATCTTATATTCGAAGGGCAGATCGTTTGGCTTCCTTAGGCACTTTAACGGCGGGATTAGCCCATGAAATTCGAAATCCCTTGGTTGCAATTAAAACATTTATACAACTTCTTCCTGAGAGACTTGAAGACGAAGAATTTCGAAATAAATTTCTTAATATTGCATCAGGAGAGGTAGATAGGATAGCCTTACTCATCAATGAACTTCTTGATTTTGCGAGACCTTCTGAACCAAAATTTGAACTTGAAGATATAAATAGTATTTTGGATGGAATGATACTATTGATTTCAACTGAAGCGAAAAAGAAAAATATTCATATCGAAAAAATTTATGATCAAAACCTTCCATTAATTAATATTGACCGTGAACAGATGAAGCAGGTTTTTTTAAATATTCTATTGAACGCAATCGAAGCAACTCCCAATGAGGGTAAAATTACTGTAAAATCTCGTTCTTTTACAAAACCAAATGGCGATATATATATACAGATAGAATTTAAAGACACTGGACATGGAATACCAAAAGAGTATCTTGAAGAGATCTTTAACCCATTTTTCACAACAAAAACAACAGGAAGTGGTTTGGGCTTATCAATTTGCAATCAGATTGTTCAAGAACATAGAGGATATATTCATGTTGAGAGCAAACTTCATAAAGGAACATCTTTCTTTGTGAATCTACCATTACATCATGATCATCCTAAAAGAAGAAAGACTGATTTTGAAGAAAAGACTAATCACAAAGATTACGATTTTTTTGAAAGAAGATGAATTACCAAGAAATTTTAAATTCTCCAATTATTCCATCAAAAATAGTTCCATTGGTTAAAAAAATGTCTAAAAATAACGCCCCTGTTTTAATATGGGGTGAAAATGGGACAGGAAAGGAATGGGTTGCGAAGGTAATCCATTATACAGGGGATTGGAGAAATTATCGTTTTTATGAGATTGATTGCAGATATTTAAATGATAATGAATTTTTTAATAAGGTTTTTTTTATTTTCCAAGAAATTAATTTCGGCGAAACACCTGCAACAATCTATTTTAAAGAAATCTCTAAATTGGGACTTGATAGTCAATGGAGACTTTTAGAAATCATTGAAGACAAAAGATTTAAAAAAGGTTTAGATGAGAAAAGTATAAAAAATTTAAAGTTCATCCTCTCTTCCTCAGATGATCTTAAAGAAAAGGTTTTGCAAGGTAAATTTTTGGGAGATCTTTATAACAGATTAAATATCTTTTCTCTCCATTTACCTCCGCTAAGAGAACGGTCTGATGAGATTCCAACTATTGCTAAATACATACTAAAAGAAGCATCTAAAAACTTGAAATTGAACAAAATGGATATTTCTCCTAATGTAATTCATTTATTTCAAAGTTATTGGTGGCCAGGAAATTTAAGGGAATTAGAGCATGTAATAATTCGAAGTGCGATATTTTCAGAAGGTGAGATTATTATGGAGAAGGATCTATTCTTTGAAACTGAGAATGATAGAAGTTTTTTCCCATCTTTTTTACGAAAGGTTGAAGAAAAATCTCCATTCATTCAAAAAGAACCATCTCTTGCCGAGTTAAATAGCCATTCACTCTCCCTATTCTTAATTGAGTTAGTCCATCGGATAAAAAATCCTCTGGTTTCAATTAAGACTTTTACCCAGCTCTTACGTGAGAAATTTGATGAAAAAGACTTTAGGGAATATTTCTATAGAATTGTAACTGAAGATATTGAAAAGATCGATTCTGTTTTAGATGGACTTCTCAATTATATTAAAGTCAATACTCCAATTATTAAAACCAATACTATCCATTCCATTTTGGAAGAAACTCTAAAAAGATATGAAATTCAATTTGAAAATAAGAAAATAAAAATATTTAAAAAATTTGAAAAAGACCTCCCTGAAACTACTATTCACGATGATCAGCTAAGATATATATTCAATTCAATGGTTCAATATGCCTTGTCTGCAACTCCACCAAATGGAAGTATCGGCTTCCTTACAAAGGTTATTGAAGATTCAAAAGAGGGATTTAAAGGTCCATTTTCTCTTAATAAGGATGGAAAACTAATTGAAATTTTAGTTGTTTTTACAGGCTATAGAAAACCACCAGAGAAATTTGAAAATATTCTCGGAATCCCAACTATAGAACCAGAGGAGATGATAGAATTAGAGCTAAGATTAATTAAAGAGATTGTTAAGAGAAATCGAGGAATGATGAAATTAGAGGTTAATGAAAAAAAACCCAGAACAATTATTTTCTTAAGATTTCCAATAGAAAGACGAAAGATTATTCAATATCAATGGACCTAATGAATTATGGAGGAAACCATTGAAGAGTATCTTAATTGTTGATGACGAGATTAGTACAAGAGAGTCTTTAAAAATGATTCTAAAGAAAGACTATGAAATAATTCTCGCTAAAAATGCAGAAGAAGCATTTTTGGCAATTCAAGAAAACTCACCTGATATCATCTTACTTGATATAATCTTGCCAGATCTTGATGGTATAAAGGTATTAGAAAAGATAAAAAGGGAATATCCTTCTATCATTGTCATAATGATTACTGCAACAAAGACCGTTAAAACAGCAGTTGAAGCGATGAAACTTGGAGCCTACGACTATATTACCAAGCCTTTTGATGTTGATGAACTTAGATTAATAATTAATCGGGCCCTTTCCAATCAAGCCCTTGAGAAAGAAGTAAAATATCTTCGCCAAGAAATTGATAAAAGTTTTGGATTGCCTAATATTATTGGAAAAAGTAAAAGTATGCAAGAAATTTTTAAAATTGTCAGGCAAATTGCCGATTCAAAATCAACTGTTTTAATTATGGGTGAAAGTGGAACAGGTAAAGAACTAATTTCAAGGGCTATCCATTATAATAGCAATCGAAAGAATTATCCTTTTATAACAATCAATTGTGCAGCGATTCCAGATACTTTAATTGAAAGTGAACTTTTTGGTCACGAAAGGGGAGCCTTTACTAATGCAATTGAGAAGAAATTAGGAAGATTTGAAATTGCTAATCAGGGAACTCTTTTTCTTGATGAGATTGCTGAATTGAGCTTAGCTACACAAGCGAAAATTCTTAGATTCTTAGAGGAGAAAAGTTTTTATCGAGTAGGCGGGTCAAAAAATATAAAGGTTGATGTTCGTTTGATATGTGCAACAAACAAAGACTTGAAACAAATGATTAAAAATGGCTCATTTAGAGAAGACTTATTTTACCGCATTAATGTTGTACCAATTTTTATCCCACCTCTTAGAGAAAGAAAAGAAGATATCCCACTTTTAGTTGACCATTTTATTAAGAAATTTAATAAAGAAAATAATAAGAATATCAAAGGAATTTCTCAAGAAGCCTTAGAAGTTATGATGAATTATGAATGGCCAGGAAATGTTAGAGAGTTGGAGAATTTAATAGAAAGAATCATTGCCCTTACCTCCCGAGAAATCATTCAAGTCGATGAATTACCATTTTCCCCAAATGATTCTTCTAAAATTAATGAATTAAGAGAATCTATTTTAAGTGGTAAGGTTTCTTTTTTAAAAGCAGAAGAAGAGTTTGAGAGAACTATTATACTTGATGCATTGAGAAGGACAAACTTTATACAATCTCGAGCAGCAGAGTTACTTGGGGTAAGTCGTCGAATATTAAAATATAAAATGGATAAGCTTGGCATAACAACATCAGAAAATACATAAAAATTGTTCAAAATCGTCTCACCTATGTTCAAATTTGAACTTTTTAATTTTATTTGAAAATTTAAATAATTATAATTAAAAATTTATAAAATACTTTAGCATTTAAAAAATTTTACTACCTTCAATTTTATTGGGTATAAACTGGTTTAAAAATATCCAAATAAATCAAAAACTTATAAATTTGATTAAATGTAAAAATTTAAATTAAATGGCAAATTTTTTGCAAAATTATTTCTTTAATTTCGATATTAATTGAAAGGAAAAAGATGATGGATAAGAAACCTAACTTACCCAATATCCTTATCATTGATGATGAAATAGGTCCGAGGGAATCTTTAAGATTAATTCTAAAGCCTAATTACAATATTTTTACTGCTGAAAATGGGAATGAAGCACTTAAAATTATTCAACAAACAAAGATTGATGTTGCAACACTTGACCTTAAAATGCCAGGTCTTTCTGGAATTGATACATTGAAAGAGATTAGAAAAATCGACTCAGATATTATGGTTATAATTATAACCGGGTATGGAACCTTAAAAAGTGCAATAGAATCTATTCGGTATGGGGTTTTTGACTATATCCCTAAACCTTTCAATGTTCCTGAAATCATTTGTATCATTGAAAAAGCAATTAATCGAAGAAAATTAAATTTAAGAGTAAAGGATTTATTAAAGAGATTCTTTGATCCACAATATGATTCTTTAAATAATAACGATTTCTTCCTTCAAAAAGATTTAAATGGTAATGGAGATTATAAGTGGAGTGATATTGATTTTACTAATAATCCAAACTGCCTTGAATTTGCTAAAGTGCTTGCATATACTCTTGAAGAGAAAGATCCATATACCTCAGGACATTCAGAAAGAGTCTGTTATTATTCTGATTTTATCTCTAAGAGGTTATCCCTTCCCTCAAAAGATAGAATGGAACTTCAAATAGCTTCTTATCTCCATGATATTGGAAAAATTGGGATAAGTAATCGATTTATTAATAAAAAGGGAACATTAACTTCTACAGATTGGGCAATCATAAAGCAACATACAAAAAAGTCAATTGAACTTCTGATCCCATTAAACCTTTCACCAAATATCATTTCTTATATTCAACATCATCATGAACGATATGACGGAACAGGATATCCAGATGGCTTGAGAGGTGAACAGATTCCTTTGGGAGCACGTATCATTGCAATATCAGATGCTTATGATAGTATGACATCTGAAAGGCCCTATAGAAAGTCTCTATCTCAAGAGGAGGCGAAAGAGGAACTAATCAAATGTTCAGGAAACCAATTCGATCCATATTTAGTATCAATATTTTTAGATATTTTAAGAGAGATGAACGATGTTTTCTTAGTTAGAGACAATTTTAAAATTCCATCTATTTCTCTTTAAAGAAATGGAGTCAAAAATGAATCGGTTGATCCGCTGTATCAATTGTGATGAGGTTTTTATGAGAACCCCATTTGATCAAATTCCTGAATATGAAATGGATTTTTCAAGCCCTTTAAAAGATGTACAAATTTACGAGAAAAACGATTTTCAAGATTTTCTTATTCACCATCATGGTCATCAACTTGAAGAGTTAAGAATCATTGAAGACTCTTTTGTAAGTGAAAAAGAATATTTCGAACCAGTTAAAGTTTCGTACTTTAAAGCAACAAATGGAAAAGAGAAATTTGTTATTAAAAAGTATAGGAAACGAGCTGATGAACCTCTAAAATACGAATTAATCCATGGAGACTATTTTTTGAAATTTGTTTCACTTGAAATACAAGAGGATGGAATTAGAAAGGAATTAAAAAAATTATTTAAATCCCCTACCCTTTCTCCAAATAAAATCGAAAAATTCATTAAACTTTATCGTAATATTGCAAGTCAGGTGGACTTAAAAAATTTAGAGGTTGTAAACGAGGGATCAACTCATCCCTTAGTTGCCTTTTATAAAATTGACGATATTAACTTAGCGTATCTCCTTAGAAATTGCCGAAATATATTTAATAAACAAGAATATTCTCAAATTGAATCATTTATTCATGAACAAGAGGATGGGGTTTTATTATTCAAAGCTGTATTCCAGATTCAAATTAAAGAAATTTCGAAAAGAAAAACAGCTATCAGTAATGCCCTCTTGGAAAAGAAAATAGCAATAAAAAAAGAATAAACATATTAAATACCTTCATCTAATTGACTTATTCGATTAATTCTGTTATTTAAAAAATAATAAGGCTGAAAAGATGTTAAGTCACACCTTTTTTAATATCTCAATGATAATATATTTTTTCTCTTTTCTTGGATATCTCATCCTCGTTCAAACAAGTAAAAATAGGCTTGAAAAAATCACAACCTTTATCTTGATTTTAGGTATTGTTATCCATTCTTTGGGTCTTGTCTTTCGTTGGCTTGAAACCCATAGGACAGGGTATGGATATATTCCTTTATCTAATATGTATGAATCTCTGATCTTTTTTTCATGGACAATCGTTTTTATCTACCTGATCCTTGAATTTAAATATAACCAAAAAGTTATTGCTGTTTTTGTCACTCCATTAGCCTTTTTGGCTATTGCACTGACTTCTATCATTCCTGGTATAGATTCAAAGATTACACCATTGGTACCAGCACTTCAGAGCAACTGGTTAACAATTCATGTGACAACATGTTTTTTTGGATATGCTGCTTTTAGCGTTTCTTTTGGAATAAGCCTTTTATATTTGATTAAAGAGAAAAAGAATGCAAATTGGTTACCTTCTGCATCGCTTCTTGATGAAATTAATTACAAATCAATCGTGATAGGCTTTCCAATGCTGACATTGGGAATTGTTACTGGCGCAGCATGGGCTAATTATGCATGGGGAAGTTACTGGAGTTGGGATCCTAAAGAAACATGGTCTTTAATCACTTGGTTCATTTATGCTGCGTTTTTACATGCTCGATTTTCAAGGGATTGGAGGGGAAGAAAAACAGCCATTCTTTCTATTGTTGGATTTCTGGCTGTCCTGTTTACTTATTTTGGTGTAAATTATTTAATCTCAGGACTTCATAGTTACCTTTAATTTAAAGCTTATATAAATCTTCATCATACATATGGACCCAATTCTTCTTTAGAACCTCAATTGCTTGTTCCATTTTATCCACACCCATAATCAGAACTGTTTTCTCACCAGTTCCCAAACATGTATAAAGGTAATTTACATTAATAGAAACCTCTTTTAAAGGTTTTAATACAGCATTCAATCCTCCTGGATGATTAGGTGCTTCGACAGCAAGAACGTCTGTGGTCTTAATAGAGTAACCGTAACTTTTTAAAATATTTACAGCCTTTTCAGGATCATTGGCTACAAATCTTATAGCACTAATATCAGTGGTATCAGCAACACTTAATGCTATAATATTAATTCCATTTTCACCTAAACGTTCACTCAACTCTGAAAGTTTCCCTGGAACATTTTCAAGACTAACAGATATCTGCTTGACAGGCATTATATTCCTCCATCCTATTATTTAAAGATATTCATATCCAATTTGAAAAGCTGACTTATTCAATTTAAATACACCTGGATTTTTTTCAGCGAAGGTGTTTTTTAAAACCTGGATCATTGTATCAGACGAAACTAATCCAGATTTCTTGACGAAGGCACCAAGCATAATAATATTTATAACCTTAACTTCTTTAAGGCTTTTGGCTAACTCATTCAAAGGAATTTCAAATATTTCAATATCCCCACGAATGGGTTTCACATCAATCATGCTTGAATTTAAAAAAATTGTTCCTCCCGATTGAATTTGATTTTGAAATCTAAGAAGTGAAGGTTTATTCATAAATATTCCATAATCAGGTTCTGAAGCGACAGGAGAAGCAATCTCATCATTTGAAATCACCACTGTGCAATTAGCTGTCCCGCCCCTTACTTCAGCTCCATATGAGGGAAGACAAGTGACATTCTTTCCCTCGAGCATTCCCCCCATAGCCAAAAGATAACCCATCATAATTACTCCTTGACCACCAAATCCAGAAATTATTGTTTTAATCAGCATCCTATCGACCTTCTGTAATATCTTTAATGACTCCGAGAGGATATTGTAGACTCATAACATCATCAATCCATTTCCAGGCTTCTGGAGGACTCATCTTCCAATTAGTTGGACATGGTGAAAGAATTTCAACAAGTGAAAATCCAAGGTTTTGGATTTGAACTCGAAAGGCCTTAGCAATAGCCTTTTTGGTTTTTAATATATTGGCAGGGGAATTTACTGCTGTCCTTTCGATATATGCACTTCCATTGGCTATGGCTAACATTTCGCTCAATTTAATTGGAAATCCATCCCTTTTTTCTTTTCTTCCACCAGGTGAAGTTGTAGTAGTTTGCCCTAATATAGAGGTTGGAGCCATCTGTCCACCTGTCATTCCATAAACGCCATTATTAACAAAGATAGTAGTAATATTTTCTCCTCTTGATGCGGCATGAATTGTTTCTGCTGTTCCAATTGCAGCAATATCTCCATCACCCTGATATGTGAAGATCACTCTATCTGGAAGTGCCCTTTTCATTCCTGTTGCCAAGGCAGCTGCTCTTCCATGAGAGGCTTCTCCCATATCAATGTCAAAATAATTATAGGCCAAAACAGCACAACCCGCAGGTGGAATTCCAATTATGATCTCTTGGAGGTTCATTTCATCGATGACCTCTCCAATCAAGCGATGAATAATACTATGTCCACAGCCTGGACAATAATGGAAAATAGCCTTTTTAATCGATTTAGGCCTTGAAAATATCTTTTTCATATTATGTTCTTAAAGTTTTTTCTTATAATATTGACTTGAGATTACCCTTGAAATCTCTAAGGGCGTTGGAACAACTCCCCCAGGTCTTCCATAAAAATAGACTTCTCCGTTTCCTTCTAATCCGATTTTTACATCTTCCACCATCTGCCCCATGTTTAATTCAAAAACAAAAAAAGACTTTACTTTTTTCGTCATTTCTTTTAAAGGTTGATAAGGAAAAGGCCATAATGTAATTGGTCTAAATAGTCCTACTTTAAAGCCTTCTTCTCTAATTCTTTTGATTGCTCCTTTTGCAATTCTGGCAGCGATTCCAAAGGCCACTACAATCATCTTAGCATCTTCTAAAAAAATTCCTTCCCATCTTACTTCTTCTTTCGAGATCTTCTCATATTTTCTCATTAATTTCCAATTATGTTCTTCTGCTTTATTCGTGTCTAAATAGAGTGAATGAATAACCCGACTCGGCCTTCCTTTTGCCCCTGACAGGATCCAATCTTTATGGGGTAATTTTTTTATAGGGATTTCAGGTGGCAGTTCTACTGGCTCCATTATTTGCCCAAGCATCCCATCTCCTAAGATAATGACTGGAATTCTATAATTATCTGCTAAATCAAATGCCTTATATGTAAGATCTGCAAGTTCTTGGCATGAATTTGGAGCCAACACAATTGTTCGATAATCTCCATGACCTCCTCCCCTTGTTGCCTGAAAATAATCAGATTGGGCAGGAGCAATGTTACCCATTCCAGGTCCTCCACGTGTCATATTTACAATTACTGCAGGCAATTCAAGACCTGATAAAAAGGATATACCTTCTTGTTTAAGACTGATTCCAGGGCCTGAAGAAGAAGTCATTACCCTTCCACCTGCCATGCTTGCTCCAATAACCATATGAATAGAAGCTATTTCACTCTCCGCTTGAATAAATACCCCGCCTTCTATTTTTGAAAGCCTTTCAGACATATATTCTGAAACTTCGTTCTGTGGTGTAATAGGATATCCAAAATAAAAACGACATCCTGCTCGAATAGCTGCTTCACCTAAGATGTGATTACCTCGCATTAGAACTTTACTCACGGTAAACCTCTATTGCAATTTCAGGGCAGGAGATCGCACAAAGGGCACAACCAGTACATCTCCTATTTTCCTTTTTTAAATGCTTTTCGATATAACGAGCGGGAAAATAACCCTTTTCATTTACTTGATCCGAAGGCTCAATTAATCCCTTTGGACAAACAGTAATACAAAGTTTACAATCCTTACAAAGTTCTTGATTAATCTCGATCATTCCGATTGGCATTTTCTCACCGAAAAATTTATGTTGATTAAATTTTTAATATATTATAAATTTAAAATAATTTAAAATCAATTTAAGAGGAATTTTTTATGGAAGAGTCATTGAATCACCTTGATCAAGAATCGAAAAGGTTGATCATGATTGGAGGAAAAGGTGGAGTAGGAAAAACGACCTGTGCCTCTTCAATCGCTCTGCACTTCGCTCAAAAAGGGAAGAAGACTTTGATAATTTCAAGTGATCCAACTCCATCTCTTTCAGATATTTTTGAGATGGATATAGGGGATCAAGAGAGAGCCATTGAAGGTGTAAAAAATCTTTATGGAATTGAAATAAGCTCAGAAATTGTTCTAAAAAAATGGAAGGAACGATTTGGTCCGGAAATATACGAGGTTGTCTCTTCTTTTGCTTCGGTCGATTATGATTTCGTTGACTATATAGGGGGTGCCCCTGGAATCGAAGAAGAATACATGCTCAATTATATTCTTGAGCTTGTCGAAAGCGAGCAATATGACCTTGTGGTTTGGGACACAGCACCAGCAGGTCATACATTGAGACTTTTACATCTTCCTCAGATATTCCTCAAACACCTTGAGGCTGCCACTAAATTCTATATGAATCTTTATAGTTATTTTGAAAAATTAAAGGAAAGTGTTAAGCTAAGAAAAGGTAAAAGGTCATTGCTTGAGATTATTAGTGGATGGGAGGGATTGGCTGAAAAGGTAGTTAGTTTTATTCGCGACCCACAAAAATCTGAATTTATTGTTGTAACTATTCCTGAGGCCTTAGGAGTGAGGCAAACTGAAAGAATCATTAAAGACTTTGATGAATATAAATTAAAGGTAAACAATTTAATCGTTAATTATGTGATTAAAGAGGCTGATTGCGAATTTCATAAGATTAGAAAAAAGATGCAAGAACACTATATTCAGGTCTTAAAAGAGCAATATTTTAATCGGATAAAATTAATAGAAATCCCTTTACTCCCACATGAGATCAAAGGAGTTGAAAGAATAGAAAAAATCTCGGGTGTTTTATTTAAATCCCAATAAGGAGGTGCTTTATATGATTTCCCTTTCAAATAGGGCAAAAATCCTTAAACCCTCTCCTACTCTGGCTATCAATGCAAAGGCAAAATCAATGCAAGCCAAAGGCATCAAAGTAATCAATTTTGGTGCAGGCGAGCCTGATTTCGATACTCCTGAAAATATTAAAAAGGCTGCAATAAAAGCGATTGAAGAAGGTTTTACAAAGTATACTCCTGTTGGAGGAATTGATGATTTAAAGGATGCCATTATTTATAAGTTTAAAAGGGATAATGGACTCTCCTATAAGCGGTCGGAGATTATTGTTTCATGTGGAGGGAAGCATTCTTTCTATAATTTAGCCCAGGCCCTTTTTGATGAAGGAGACGAGGTAATAATTCCATCTCCTTACTGGGTTTCCTATCCTCCAATAGTTTCACTTGCTGGAGCTCGACCTATAATTGTTGAAACAAAAGAGGAAAATGATTTTAAACTTCAGCCTGATGACCTCGAAAAATTCATTACTCCAAAGACGAAGGCTTTGATTCTCAATAGCCCTTGTAATCCTACTGGCCATGCCTATAATAAACAAGAATTAGAGAAGATTGCTGAAATAGCAATCGCCAAAGACATTTTTATTATCTCAGATGAGATTTATGAAAAGATTACTTATGATGGATTTGAATTTATAAGTATAGCATCATTGGGAGAGGATATAAAGAAAAAAACCATTATCGTTCATGGAGTTGCAAAAACCTATGCAATGACTGGGTGGAGAATTGGATATACTGCAGGACCTGAAGAGATTATCACAGCTATGAATAATATACAGAGCCAAAGTACTTCAAATCCTACTTCAATTTCACAAAAGGCATCTGTTGAGGCGTTGATGGGGCCACAGGAAGAGGTTAAAAAGATGGTCTCTGCTTTCCAGGAAAGAAGAAATTATATAGTAGAACGGTTAAATAGAATACAAGGAGTTTCCTGTTACAAACCTTTAGGTGCTTTCTATGTTTTTCCAAATTTTTCTTCATATTTTGGAAGATTATTTAAAGGAAAGAGAATCTCTAATTCAACAGAATTGGCCGATTATTTCTTAGAAGAAGCTAAGGTTGCTGTAGTTCCAGGAATTGAATTTGGTGCAGACTCATATGAGAGGCTTTCTTATGCAACTTCAATGGAAGAAATAAAAGAAGGATTAGATCGTATTGAGGATGCACTTAAAAGATTAGATTAAATTAACTCAATTACAATTTTAAAAAAGTTTAAAATTTTTTTCTTGCATTTTTATTACTGATGATATATAAATAGTAGAAGTTAGTTGTAGAGAGTCCTTTATAGGCTCCATAAAAATTTTTTGGAACCCGCAAAGAACTCAAAACAACTTCTTTGCGGGTTTTTTTTCTTAAATAAAGCTTTTTAAATGATTTTATGAAAAATGAAAAATTTCTAAAAACAATAGAATTAACATCCTTAAATCCTACACCAAAGCAGGATGAAAATGATTTTCTCATTTTAGATAATTTTGAAATTGATGTTATTAATGACCTTCCAGAATTGACATTAGAAGAAGAAAATAATTCTTCAGAAGAAATTGAGGAGGAAGAGATAATTGAATATAAAACACACTCTAAAACTAAGAGTAAAGATCCTGTCTCTCTTTATATAAAGGAAATTTCATCTTTTCCTTTGCTTACAAGGGAAGGAGAGATAAAAATTGCAAAAATTATAGAAAATGCTAAACGAGAAATCTTAAAGATTATTATTAAATCTCCTATCGGGATTAAAGAGGTGATTCATCTCGGTGAGGCTATTAAAAATGGAGAAATAGGAATAGAAGAAGTAACTTATGAAATTGATGAAGAAGAAACAAGCAGAGGCGGTAAAATACTAAAAAAGAAAAGAATTCTTTATTTAATTAATAAAATCCATAAAGAGCACAAATTTATAAAAACACTCCTGAAGGAACTAAAGAATGAAAAAGAAAAAACATTAAAGGACAAAATAAAGAAAAAGATATTAAAAAGCGAGGATAAAATCACTCGCTCAATTGAGAAGATACAACTAAAAGAAAAACAAGTCAAAAAAATAATTAATAGATTAAAGGAAATCAGGAATCAGGTTGAAAATGGAGAGGATGAATTAAAAAAAAATTTATTTAAGGGAGAAAAAGGATTTAGATTCTCATTGGAGGAATTAAAAAGAGCAATAAAGGCAATCGAAGAAGCAGAAAATGAGGTAAATCGAGCCAAATGTGAATTGGTCAAATCAAACCTAAGATTGGTTATTTCCATTGCAAGGAGATATTTAAATAGAGGCCTCCCCTTTTTAGATCTGATTCAAGAAGGAAATATTGGATTGATTAAGGCGGTTGAGAAATTTGAATATAAAAAGGGATATAAATTCGGGACTTACGCCACTTGGTGGATAAGACAATCCATTACGAGGGCTATTGCTGACCAAACGAGAACAATTCGCCTTCCTGTTCATATTATAGAATTTCTCAATAAAATTAATCAGACCTATTTAAGTTTGGTAAGAAAGATGGGAAATGAACCTTCTTTAGAAGAGATAGCTAAAAAAATGGGTATCTCCATTGAAAACCTTCAAAAGAGTTTAAAAATTATAAAAAAACCTATTTCTCTTGAAACACCTATAGGTGAAGAAGAAAATCGTTTGGGAGATTTTATTGAAGACAAAGATGCGGTGTCTCCTTTTGATTCAGCCATAAGTTCTGAAATTATGGTTCATGTAAGAAAAATTCTCTCTATGCTTACCGGACGGGAGGAGAAGATTCTCAGGATGAGATTTGGAATTGGAGAGAATCGTGATTACACGCTTGAAGAAGTTGGAAAAGATTTTGAGGTAACCCGTGAAAGGATACGACAGATTGAAGAAAAGGCATTAATGAAAATTAAACATTTATCAAAGGTGGATAAATTAAAAACATTTATCGAACATTAAAATATTCAATAAGGAGAAAAAATTATGAATATTTATGTAGGGAATTTATCACATAGAGTTACTGAAAAGGATCTTAGAGGGGCTTTTGAAGCATTTGGGAAAGTCGACTCTGTTAAACTCATTAAGGATAGAGATACTGGGGAGCCTCGAGGTTTTGGTTTTATAGACATGCCCAATCAAGAAGAAGCCCAATTAGCTATAAAAAACCTTAATGGCAAAGAGTTCCTCGGCAGAAATATCAATGTTAATGAAGCACGTGCCCGTCGTGGAAGAGGAGGAGGTCGAAGCCATTATAGTGGGAGAAGGAGGGTTTAATCCTTTCTATTATTATATACTGGAAGGCAAATTACTTTGGTAGAGGAAAAATTATTTGGATATAAAGGTTTATAACGATGATATAGAAAAGGCATTGAAGAATTTAAAACGCCAACTCCAGAGAGAAGGGCTTTTCAAGGAAATCAGAAAAAGAAGCTTTTATGAGAAACCATCTGTTAAAAAGAAAAGGAAACAAAGGGAAGCAAAAAGAAAAAGGATGAAGTCACTGAGGATAAAAAAATTGGGTAGCTAAATCATTTTAAAATTTAGATGGATAAATTCAAATAGAATCTATCCAAGACGAAAGGAGGAAATTGTGGGGCAAGCAAAATTAGGAGATAAGGTGAGGGTTCATTACAAATTATTTTTAAATGATGGAACTATTTTTGACTCTTCTCTTGAAAGAGAACCTTTAGAATTTGTTATAGGAGAGGGAATGGTTATTCCAGGCTTTGAGAATGCAGTAATTGGAATGAATGAAGGTGAGACAAAAAATATATCCCTTCATCCTGAAGATGCTTATGGCCCATATAGGAACGATCTCGTTTTTGTAGTTGGTAGATCAATGGTTCCACCAGACATCGATCCTCAAGTTGGAATGGGACTTCAAGTTCGTTCTCCTAAAGGAATAATAAATGTTATTATTACGGATGTAACTGATAATACAATTACTCTTGATGGGAATCATCCACTGGCAGGTAAGGAACTAAATTTTGAAGTCAGACTTTTAAATATACTTTAGTGGAATTTAATGACGAAAGTAAGTTTTCTTTAATAAAAGCATTGGGAGAATACCTAAGGCTGAAAAAGCAGCCATAGCTATAAAACTTAAAAGATAGTTTCCTGTGATGTCTCTTAGAATTCCAATTATATAAGGGCCGAGGGATATTCCAATACCTAAAAAAGTTCCATGAATACCAAATCCAAAACCGATTAGGGATTCAGGAAGCAGCTCTGCAGGAAGAGAGAATATTGCAGGTGTCAATATAGCTACAAATATACCAATGGATATAGCAAAAATCGAAGCTTTATTTGGAAATAATGAAATTAAAATAATAAATAAGGCCATTCCTCCACATCCTACGGCAACGAATATCCATTTACGGCCAATCTTATCTATAAGTATTCCAACAAAAGGACTGAGTACAATGCCTCCCCACATTGGATAACTGGATATCAATCCGGCTTTTGATACATCAATACCTATACTTGTGAAATAATCTGGACCAAATGTAATAAATGATATTAATCCGGCATTAAAGAGTCCCCATGTAATTCCTACATACCATATTCCCTTCCCCGCCTTTTTTATTCCTGATAGAATTTCGAAAGAAATTCTTTTCTCTTCTACTTGATTTATATTTTTAAAAAATAAAAGAAATAAAAATAATGCAATAAAACCTAACAGTAGACTAATGAAGATAGATATTCTCCAATTTGTATGATAAGCAATAGTTCCCATGAAATTGAGTGAGAGAACAGTAGCGAGAGGCATAGAAAGATTGAATATCCCCATTGAAAAACCAATTTCCCTATTATAAAACCAAGAAGTTACTCCTTTTCCACCTACTACTACAACTCCTGCTGCCCCTATTCCTGCTATGAATCTGCCAATAATAAGCATTCCATAGTTTTCTCCTAAAAATACAATCCCTGTTCCTAAAGACATAGTAATTAATGATGCAATACCAATCTTTCGTGGTCCATAATGATCCGATAGTATCCCTCCTGGAAGAGAAATGAGAAATTTCGGTAAAGTAAACACACTCATCAAAGCGCCTGCTTCGGCGTAAGAAATCCGGAGAGTTTTAATTAAGATAGGAAGGATTGGAGGTATGGATTGGAAAATTATCCCATAAGAGAAAATACAAAATGTTATAATTCCTAAAATTATCCAACGATAATTCATCAAAATCAATTTAAAGGTAAAGAAAGTTCGAAAGGGATAAATTCTTTATCAGGGAATGCACGCAAAAAGAGAGGATAGTAAAGAATATTGAATTTAAACTTCTTTACTATCCTCTATCAATTTTTATCTCAATTCAGATTCTAACACGATTGCCTGCCTTTGGGCTGCGGTGATTTTTTCAGCAGCTGCCCTCTTCTTTAAGATAGCGACCTTGTCTGCATCTACATAATCCACAGCCTTCATATCACAGAATCTAACACACTGAGGATCTCCATCACAAAGATCACATTTGAAATTTTTCCGATCGATCACATTAAAACCCATTGCACCAAATGGACAAACAGCCACGCATGAACGACATCCGATACAAATATCATGATTCACCATTACACGATTCAAATTTTCATCACGAGAGATTGCTTTAACTGGGCATACAATCATACAAGGCGCATCTTGACATTGCTGGCATGTCATAGGTATATAAATTCCTTCTGATTCCCATTTAACAATCTTAATTCGGCTCCGTTGAGCATTTGAAACACCATCATGATATACCGAACAAACAAGCTCACAAAGCCTACAACCTGTGCATTTTTCAGGAGTGATGACAAGGACTTTACCCATCTGTTCCATTGATATTCTCCTTTCTAATTACAATAAATGGGATGGTTCGTTATCGAGACCAAGCCGTTTAAGTGTTTCAGGTTTTGGAACCCCATTCTTATCAAGACCTTTATATTCATAGAACTCATCAATCATCTTATTAAATTTCTCTCGGTCAATTACCCTTCCTACTACATCAGGGGCACCTCTTCGAGTAGGCTCATCAAAATATCTGTGATTAAGCATATCTCCTCTATATGGATCGTTCCTTGTTAAACCTTCTCGAAGGTTAAAGAGCCTTTCCAACATATTGCATCTTTCGGCAATATCCCAGATGTCTTTTGGACTTAATTCCAATCCAGTATTGTAATATAGTACCCTTGACCAATCCTCAAAGTTTGGTAAGGTAGCCCCAAGAAATGTGGTATGATATTTACAAATACCAAGGGAGTCTACAGCCATATAACAGTTTTCATGCCAGAATACTTGCCAAGGTTTTCCTATATATTCTGTATGTTCAGAACTTAATGGACCATCATAAGGAACGGGAGAACTATAAATCTTCCTTAAAACATCTACTGGCAGATGGTAGAGATCTATTGCTGGTCTGCTTCTTAAATGGTCAGAACCACGAGATGCAGTAGCGATGTTTAGTGCGAGAGCGGGTGTTGCTCGTTCATCTGAATGAAGATTGCTTACTCCTTTGACTTGAATTAGATAGTCGAAAGAATTCTTCCCTATTTTTTCAGAAGCAATCAAACCACCATCTGCCAATACGTTACCGAGCCAACCTTCTCTGAAACAGATTCTCCTTATCATTTCTAACATAGCCTCAGCATTTCCAAACCTTAAATCAAGACCATCTGTCTCTTTATCAGTCAAGATACCGAGCTCATAAAGTTCCATGGCCCAAGATATCAAACTTCCGATTTCAAGATTATCAACACCCCATTGATCTACTAAGTGATTTGCTGTTAAAAGGGCTTCCAAACTCGGGATATCAGGTTCACTACAAAATGCACCTTGAGATGTATATTCAGGCCCTTCATCATATCTTCCCGCATACGGACCTGAGGGAATTCGATATTTAGCTCTACAATGAACCTGGCAACCAAAACAAGCAGCCATGTGATAAGGACCTATAGTTTTTGTTGCATTCTCATCGATTGATTCAGGTTCAATCTCATCACAATAGAGCATCTGATTGTATTGAAAGTTTCTTGTTCTTATACCCCCCCAGGAATTCGTTGCTCCCCAAATAAAAGGAGTTCCAAGGGTTCCTTGGGTCTGGTTAACCTTTGCACTGGTTATCTGGTCTATGAAACGTTTATTATATTCAAGTGCTTCTCTTGGATAAGCAATCTTGATATCCATTGTGCCTCGGGCTGCAATCGCTTTTAGATTCTTTGAGCCCATTACTGCTCCCATTCCAGTTCTACCACCCGAGTTTTTAATCCCTGTCATCACATTTGCATATCTCACGAGATTTTCTCCAGCAGGACCAATGACAAGGCTCTTGATATCCTCATCACCTAATGCCTCTCTAATTGCCCACTGGGTTTCAGTAACCGTCTTCCCCCAAAGGAAAGAAGCATCGCGAATCTCAATCTTTCCATTATGGATCCAGAGAAACACAGGTTTTTCAGCTTTTCCTTTAATAACCAAATGATGAAATCCTGCCCACGCAAGTTCAGGAGTAAAAAATCCTCCCATATTACAGCTTCCTACCATTCCTCCTAATGGAGATTTTGCCATTACATGGCACCTTGAGGTGGCTGAGGCCAAAGTGGCTGTCAATATTCCACCACTAACAATCAAAACATTTTCTGGACCTAAGGGATCAATCCCTTTTTTTGTATGGTTATATAATAGATAAGCATCAAGTCCCCTTCCTCCTAAAAATTTCTTTCTAATCTCAATAGGGATAGGTTTAATTTCTATTTTACCTGTCGATAAATCAATATAGGCTATTTTTCTATTCAGAGCCATTTTTCTTTTCCTCCTTCATTTTTTTTGCAAAGGCTTCTTGCGCAATTTTTGTATCCACATCCCAAACAGGCCCTCTAATTCGCGGAAAGCCAGGTTTAATCCAAAAAATTCTCCATTCTAATCCGCAACGAGGACATTTAACCTGTTTTGCGCCCGGTTCAGGTGTGATTCTTCCCATACAGCTTGGATTATGACACCTTACCTGTCCATATGTCCGAGTTGTTCGAAGAGTCTCAGCCGTTGAAGGCCCTTCTTTATTGATAACCATATTTACCTCCTTTCTTATATTTGTTCATTATAATGAACTTACTTTTAATAAGATCTAAAACAAAAAACCATTTGATAATTCATTTTTATATTAAATTTCTTTTTTTGTCAAGCCCTATTTTAAATTTTTTTAAACTTAAATAGTTCATGATAGTGAACTCATTAATTTTAATCTTTTGTCTTAAGAAGTGTATGGGCAACTACCATCCTTTGAATCTGATTTGTTCCTTCAAATATCTGAATTAATTTTGCATCCCTCATCATTCTTTCAAGAGGATGTCTTTTTGTAATACCTTGCCATTCTAAAAGTTGTACAGCATCTGTTGTGATTCTCATCGCTACATCAGAAGCAAAATATTTTGACATGGATGAAAAAATTTGAACAGGTGTTCCTTTGACCTTCTCATCCATTATTGAAGCAGCCTTATATACAAGAGCCCTTGAAGCTTCAATTTCAATAGCCATCTCAGCCAATTTAAATTTGATAAAAGTCTCTTCATCTCCTTTTTCAAACCATCCTTTTTCCTTAGAAAATTTTATTAAATAATCCAGTGCTCCTTGGGCTACTCCCACTGCCTGGGCGCCAATGGCTGGTCTTGAACGATTTAATGTTCTCATCATTAACCACCATCCAGTTCCTTCTTCTCCAAGACGATGATTTATCGGGACTTTCACATTATCCAATATAACCTCTGTTGTATTAGAGCCTCTAAATCCCATCTTATTCTCTTCTTTACCGATAATAAGACCAGGTGTTCCTTTTTCGATTACGAAGCCTATTATCCCCTCTATTCTCTTTTCAGGATTAGTAGTTGCAAAAACAGAATAAAAATCAGAAACCCCTCCATTTGTAATAAAACATTTCCTTCCATTGACTAAATAATGATCTCCTTTGTATTCTGCCTTAGTGCGGATTGAAGCAGCATCTGATCCATAATCTGGTTCTGTTAAACAGAAACTTATGAGTGCTTTCTCTTTAGCTAATTTTGAAAGACAGAAATTTTTTAAACCTTCATTTCCACCAAAAACAACTGGCAATGTGCCAACAGCCTGAACTATAACAAGTAGCGATGATGAGGCACAATATCGAGCAATCTCCTCTACAACAAAACAGAATGATGTAATATCAGCATCCATTCCTCCATATTCTTTTGGTATAAGCAGGCTTAAAAGGCCATTTTCTGAAAATGTATTTGCTATATCCCAAGGGAATTCACCTGTGTTATCAATCTCTACGGCTCTTTTTGACACAATATTCTCTGCTATATCCCTTGCTTTTTTCCTCCAATTTTCTCTCTCTTTTTCAATATTATTTATCTCATCATTCATTTCACATCCCTCTCAATTCATTTATTTACATGTTCCATCCACCAGAAACTTCAACCGAAGCCCCGGTCATAAAGCTTGCCTCATCAGAAGCCAAAAAAGAGACAACATTTGCAATCTCCTCAGGTTGACCTATTCTTCCTAATGGAGTATTTTCAATAATCATATTTCTATACTTTTCAGCCATCTTTGAGATTGTTGGAGTAAGAACTAAGCCTGGTAAGACAACATTTACATTTATCTGGTAACGACCTAATTCTCTCGCGACACTTTTTGTTAAACCAATCACCCCTGCTTTTGCAGCGCTATAACTTATGGCAGCAATGCCTCCAGTTTTTCCATAAATAGAGGAGATATTAATAATCTTTCCGTAACGATTTTCGATCATATGAGGAGCAACTGCTTGAATGCAATTAAAAGTTCCTTTTAGATGAACGTCTAAAACGGCATCCCAATCTTCTTCTTTAACTTTTAAAAGGGTTGCTCCTCTATCAAACCCAGCGTTGTTTACCAATATATGAATCCTTCCCCAAAGTTCTAAAACCTCCTTTACCATTCTTTGCACATCTAAATATTTAGCCACATCAACTATCTTGAGTAGAGCATTTCTTCCAAGGTCTTTTACTTCTTTAAGCGTCTGATTACCTGTCTCTGGGTTAATTTCAACAATTACTATATCAGCCCCTTCCTTTGCCATTTTGATGGCAATGCTTTTCCCAATTCCTTGACCCGCACCTGTAACAATTGCCCTTTTATCTTTCAATCTCATTTTGAAAAAGATCCTCCATAAAAAAAGAGTCTTTTCATTCTATTGGTCAAAATTCTAACAGATGGTCTTTTTAGCGTCAAATCTTTTTTATGCATTCACAATAATCAGCTTGACAAGAGAGGTTCTTCGATGTAGAGTAAAAGAAATTTTTAAATAGAAAGGAGTGAATATGACTCGAAAAGGATTACTTATTGATTACCAATATTGCACAGGATGTCAGTCCTGTGTTGTAGCATGTCAACAAGAGCATAGTTACCCTGATGGGAAATGGGGAATCAAAGTAGATGAAAAAATATTTATGGATCCTCAAAAACCCGATAGCATTAGAATTGATTACGTACCCTTCCCTACTGAGTTTTGTGATCTCTGTGTTAACAGGACCAAGAGAGGTGAGCGACCGGCATGTGTAAAGCACTGTCAGGCTTGGTGTATCTACTCTGGTACACTTGAGGACCTTGTTAAATTAATGGAGAAGATGCCAAGGGCAGTATTGTATTCAAGATAAATTAATCATTCAAAATTTTAATGGAGGATAAAAAATGGCAAAAAAATCTGAAGAAATAAAGATATATAAAATGGGAGGGTGGTCTGCAGGACCTGGTTGTCATGGAGGATGTGGAGTAGAAATTCATGTAAAGGACGGAAAAGTAATAAAGGTTGATGGCATGGATGAACATCCATGGTATCAGGGAAGACTTTGCCCACGGGCTTTAGCTATGACTCAATATATTTATCATCCAGATCGTTTAAGACATCCACTTAAACGTGTTGGAAATAGAGGAGAGGGAAAATGGGAAAGAATTTCCTGGGACGAGGCCTTTGATATTTGTGAAAAACGCCTTAGAGAGATTGCTGAAAAATATGGTCCAGAATCTGTTATTTTTACTCAAGGGACAGGCAGGGATGTTGGAGGAATGTTAACACTTTTAGCCTATGCATATGGAAGTCCAAATTGGACTATGCTTGGCTTATCAGGGCACTCATGTTTTACCCCACAACTTGCAGCAGGATACGTTATCCAAGGTGAATTTACATTCCCTGATGCTTCACAATTCTTTCCTAAAAGATATGAAGATCCTGATTGGGTACCACCAAAAGTTGCTATTAGCTGGGGATCGACTTTAAATCGTGGCTGTGTTGATCATTATTGGTCGGGTCACTGGTTTATTGATATTATGAAAAGAGGAACAAAACTGATTGTTATTGATCCTCGATGTACTTGGGAGGCAACAAGAGCTGCACTTTGGCTACAACCAAGACCTGGAACAGATGGAGCATTGGCCTTAGCTTTTCTTAATGTTGTCGTTAATGAGAAACTATATGACAAAGAATTTGTTGATAAATGGTGTTATGGTTTTGATCAAATGGCTGAAAGGGTACAAAAATTTACTCCAAAATGGGCCTCTGAGATTTCATGGGTACCTGAAGAAAAGATCATTCAAGCTGCAAGAATGTATGCTGAAAATAAACCTTCAGCAATAGAAATTGGACGTCCTGTTGAAGGTAATCCAGAAGGAAACCAAGTTATTATGAATATCCATCGACTCATTGCTATTACAGGAAATCTCGATGTGCCTGGTGGAAATGTTATCTGCAGATCTGCTTATGCAGTAACCACATATCCTTATTCAACAGAAGAAGTTATTCAGCTTTATGGTGCTGACCTTCACTGGAGATTAAGTCAAAAAAGGATAGGTGCAGATAAATATCCATTGGTTAAAAATTTCCGTGCCTGGGCACAAGAAGATTCAATTATTGAACAGATGGAGACTGGAAAGCCTTATCCAATACACGGGTTATGGATTCAGGCAAATAATTTTTTAGCTAATCAAGCCCAGGATATGAGACGTCATTATGAGGCCTGTAAAAAACTTGATTTTATCGTAGTTGTAGATCTTTTTATGACGCCAACTGCTCAATTATTAGCTGATATTGTTCTTCCTGCTGCTTCTTTTCCAGAAAAGGATTCGCTGTATTGTATTGGTGGACCACTTAATATAATTAGGAAGGTTATAGATGTTCCAGAATGTAAATCTGATTGGGAGATAAACTTTACATTGGCTAAGCGCCTAAACCCAGACGCTGTCCCATGGAAGGATGTCAAAGAAATGCTTACAGATAGAATGAAACCCTCGGGTTACACATTTGAAACACTTTCAGAGAAGGTCTGGGACTTGGCTCCGAAAGGTCACCCATGCGGGAGTACCCCATATCATAGATATGAATCTGGATTACTTCGACCTGACAAAAAGCCTGGATTTAGAACACCAACAGGTAAAATTGAACTCTATTGCACAAATTATGAGAAATGGGGATACGATCCTTTGCCATATTACAAAGAAATAGAACCTGAGAGTCCTATAAAAACCCCTGAAATATGGGAAAAATATCCTCTTATTATGATGACAGGACGACGTTCACCTGTTCTTTTTCACAGTGAACATAGACAGATTCCATGGCTACGGGCTTTGGATCCTGATCCTATAGTTGAAATACATCCAGAAACTGCAAAATCACTTGGAATTGAAAATGGGAATTGGGTTTGGATCGAAGGAACTATGGGAAGATTTAAAAGGAAGGCAAAACTGACACCAATCGTTCATCCGAAGATGATTATGGTTCCTCATGCTTGGTGGTTACCAGAAACTGAAGGGAAATCACCTTACAATTATGGAATTTGGGAACTTAATTGTAATCTCATGATACCAATGGGTTATAATGATACTTCAGGATTTGGAGGAGGTCCAATTTCTGGAATGCTTTGTAAAGTATATAAAGTTTAAAATCCAATTTATAAAAATGAAAGAGGGATAATATAATTAATCTTTTATTATCCCTCTTTTTTTCTGGAGGCGGCAACCGGATTCGAACCGGTGAATAACGGTTTTGCAGACCGTCGCCTTACCGCTTGGCTATGCCGCCTTATGGAGCGGGAAACGGGATTCGAACCCGCGACTTCAACCTTGGCAAGGTTGCACTCTACCGCTGAGTTATTCCCGCTCTAAAATAAAATTAATGGATTTGGATTTTAATGTCAATAGGTGAAAAATTTTTATTTATGTAGTAATTTCTTTAAAAAAGTTTTTAAAGTAATCAAAGCCTGAAATTAAAGCTATGATTAATGCTATCCAAAGAAGGATCATTCCTATTAGCTTAAAACTAATAAGAAAAAGATCTCCATTCATGATAAGGAAGAATATCGATACCACTTCAAAGACAGTTTTATATTTTCCCATTGAGCTTGCAGAAATCACAATTCCTTGAGAAACAGCAATGCCTCTTAAACCTGTTACAGCAATCTCTCTTCCTACAATTACAATGACCATCCATGCAGGAACACCTCTTGTAGGAATTAAAGCAATTAAAGATGTAACAATAAGAAGTTTATCTGCAAGGGGATCTAAAAATTTTCCAAGGGTCGTAACTAACTTACGACGTCTTGCAATATAACCATCTAAAGTATCTGTAAGCGAAACCAAAAGAAAAAGTATAGAAGTAATTATTGAATAAATTCCATCAATATAAAATAGTAGAAGAATAATGATTGGAATAGCAACAATTCTTATGATTGTTATTTCATTTGGCAGACTCAATATTTGTTTAAGATTTAATTTCTCCATAAGAATAAGGCAAAAACTTATAGTTACATATTAAAGGCTTTTTATGTATCCTAATAATAAGATTAGTTTATATTGTTTGCAATAAGGACTAAGGTTGATAGGCCCGGTAATAATTTAAAACTTTTCTTATATAATCAATAGTTTCACGGTAAGGAGGAATTGTTTTTAATTCTGAAACGATGCTTTCGCCTGCATTATAGGCTGCTAAAGAAAGCCTAATATCATTGTTAAAAAGGAAAAGAAGATATTTAAAATAACGAACTCCTGCCTCAATGTTTTCCCTTGGATTAAATACATTAGAGACCCTAAGTCTTGCTGCAGTTTCAGGCATGAGTTGCATTAATCCCATTGCACCTTTTTTTGAAATTGCGTATGGATTAAATCCAGATTCAGCCTGAATCATTGCTTTAATTAATGCAAAATCAACTTGATATTTTTTGGAAAATTCGTAAATTAAATGATCAAATTTATTATTATTTTTAAGAAAGTTATAATTAAAATTTAAAGAATTTTCTTCAATTACTACATCCTCTTTACTTTCTTGAATATAAAGTTTAAATTTTGGATCTTGAGGACAATTAGTAAAGTGAATGACACCATTTTCATCTTCATAACGATATATTCCGGCAAAAGAGTGAAATGGGATATATAGTAATTGAAAAAAAATTATAAACAATACAACTAATAGTCTCATATTTCTAAAAGTTTGCAATTAATTTACCATAAAGCGACAATTTATGTCAATTAATTATTAAAATTTTGATTCTAATAAATTATTTAGCAAAAAACGTGCCTTTTTCTAAGGAAACATTCTTCCCATAGCCCTTTCCAATTTTGCCTTTGCAATATTAAAATCACTGAGTGCACTATAATAATTTACTCTCGCTTGGGTTAAAAGAGTTACTGCATCAAGAACATCAGTAGCTGTGGCTACTTGGTATTTATATCTTTCCTCATTCATTCTTAAATTTTCTTCAGCCTGTTCTATTGCCTTTTCTGCAACAGCAATATTTTTTTCTGCAACTAACATGTTTAAAAACGCATTTTTTACTTCTAAAATAATACTTTCAACTAATTGTGTCTTAGAATCTTGTGCCTGTGTAACTTTTACTTTTGCTTCTCCAACTTTATAGGCCCTTTTTCCCCAGTCCCATATGGCAAATGTTGCAAGTGCCTGAATGGTCCATCTTTCACTTCTTAAATCTCCCATTAGGGTAGGTTCGTCTGAAACTCTTATATAATTACCTGATAATGTTATTGTTGGAAAGAAACTACCTTTTGCTATCTTAACATTTTCATTTGCTTGTTCAATTTTCAATTCTGCACTTTTAATTTCAGGTCTTTCTCTTAATGCTTCTTTTAAGGATTCTTCAAATCCAATAGGAAATGGTTTATATTCAAGTATATCTTTAATTTGGAGAGGTGCATCTATCTCTCTTCTTAGGAGGATATTGAAAGAGGATTTTGCAATTGCAAGATCATTTTCGGCCTTAATTAAGGCTTGCCTTGCATTAGCCAATTTTACTTCTGCTTGAAGTACATCATTTTTAGGCACAATCCCTACCTCAAAAAAGGCCTTTGTAACTTCTAATTGTGCTTCAAATTGTTTCACTTGCTGCTGGGCAACCATAAGAAATTTTTCTGCTCGAAGGATATTAAAATATCCTTCCCTTACATCTAAAATGACATCCCTTTTTAGTATTTCAACATCTGTTTTAGAAACATCTACTCCCAATTTTTCTAAACGATAATTTGCTAAAAGAGAACCACCTGAAAATAGATTTTGAGTTATGCCCGTATTAAAATTATGGACATCACGGCTTGTGCCACCAAATCCTGTAAAACCAATTGTGGTTGGACTATTATAACCTGTCATACTATATTGAGCAGTCCACTGAGGAAAGAAATTTGTTAATGCTTGTTTTCTCCGGAAATCAGAACCTATAACCCCTTGCATTGCTGAATGGATTTGAAGACTTCTTTCAAGAGCAATTTTTATACATTCCTCCAGAGTAAAAACATCCTTTTGCTCCTGCGCATGGCTTAATATACTTGTAAAAACAAAAATGCTAAATAAAATAGATAAAACCATCCTTTTGATGTCCATCCTCCTAATTCCTCCTTTCATTTTTCTAAACCTTAAAATTAGAATTTATAATATAATTATTTTTAAATAAATTAGCAAAATTTTTTATTTATTATTCTCATCTTAAGGAATCCATAACTTTTCTTTTTCTATAATATGAATTACTTTCCAACCCCTTCGAATTAACTCTTCAGCAATCCATCTTCTATGGCAGTTCCAAGGAAATCTCTCTGCACAAAAAAAGGCAGTTGTAATTGTTCTTCCTATATCCTCTAATTTTTTTATTCCCTCATTGAAAAATTCAGTTTTCATGTAGTTAATATAGCCCCCTTTTCTAAATCCTCCAAGTTCTTTTCCTAAATATTTGTAAATTATTCCCTTTTCAGGAAGTTTCTTTTCAAGATGTTCTCTCCCAAAATAAATAAATTTACTTGTAGGAAAGCTACGAACATCTACAACCGTTTGAATATAGTATTTTAGGAGTAATTCTAAAAATTCATCAAACAGACGATTACTTGTTCCTATTGAGTAAATAAGAAAATCTGATTCGATTTTCATTTATCCACTTAAATATGATCTATACAATTCCTCGATATGATTTTCAAAATAAACCACATTACTTAAACTATAATAATTTTTTAAATCTAATTGAGTCCTCATACATCGTAACATTATTGAATAAAATGTAAGATTGAGGATAGTTTTTTGCAACTTCTTTGATTTTGATTAAATCCTCATTTGTATACTGATATCGATATCCTGACTTTCCATGAAGACGAAGATAAAGAAATTCTCCTTTATAAGGAGTTTGCTTAAAGATATCTAAACATGGATAAATAATTAAATCCTTACAAATTCTTTCAATCTGATTGATGCTCCATTGGCCTCTTGGTTCCCATATGAATATAAAATTTTCTCTCTCAATCTTTTTAAAGAAGGTTATAAGGTTTTTAATATTTTCCTCTGATGGAACAAAACTTGCGGGACATTGGAAAATAATTTTATTTGCATTTAAGGCCTTTGCAATTTCTTTAGTTTTTAACCATGCCTCTTCAACCTCTTCAGTATCTTTAAAAAAACCATAATTTTTCTTCTTTTTTTCTTCAATTTTGAGACGCATCCTTCTATATGTAGGGCTCGAGGGTTCATGAGTAATCAATTGCCATGCCTTTAATGTAAATTCAAAATCTATAGGAGCCTCTTCTTTCCATTTTTCAGCTGTTTGGATTCTTGGAAGTTGATAGAATGTCTGCTGAATCTCAACCAATGAAAGATTTCTAAAATAGATTTTTTTCTGGACACTAAATCCACAACAGCCGACCTTGATCATAATAGAATCTTTTTAAAAAAGTTTCATTTGTCCCTTCATTTCCTCTTTTTCAGGGAAAAGGCTAATTTTACCATATACTCCATCGTGTCCTGGAATAATGGATACTTTCCCTTGTCTCATTCTAATAATGCCTTCTAAGATTCTTGGAGGAACAAATGATTTAAGTTCATCTGGTGATAAATCGAGAAGAATTTGGAATTCCGAACCTCCCTTTTCAATTAATTTGTCATATTCCATCTCGACTGCTTTCGTTCCCACTTTATAACCCATTGCCTCTGCGATAATCTCTTCTAATGGAATAAGGTGAATAGAAGGGATAGCATTTTTTGGAACATATCCTTCAGGCCGGTCAGAAAGTTCTTCAACGCGATGCATAACTCCAATGGTTAGCTTTTTATTACATTTAGGGCAAATATAATTATGCATTCGTGTTTGAGATGGCGAAAATATTACACCACAATTTCTATGCCCATCAAAGTGGTATTTGCCTTCTTCTGGAAAGAATTCAATTGTAAAAAGAAACTTTTTTCTATCTTTATTTTTTAATGCCTCAACAATCTCTCTATAATCTAATGAACAATTGAAAACATTAGCTTCTCTGCCTATACGATTTGGTGAATGGGCATCTGAGTTTGATATAAGAGTAATTCCATCTAACAATGAAAGTCTCCAATTCATTTCTGGATCTGATGAAAGGCCTGTTTCAATCACATATATATATTTAGACATTTCACCAAAACATTCTTCAATGGAATCATACCCTGAGTTTGCTCCAAAAATTGAAAACCATGGTGTCCAGGCATGTGCAGGAACTACTAAACAATCAGGTGAAATATCAAGAATCATCTTTACTAAATCTTTTGCAGAAAAACCAAAGATTGGTCTTCCATCAGAGGAAAGCTTACCGAAATTTCCAAGCTTTGAATTAATATTTTCAACAACCTCAAGGCTTGGTGCAAAAATAATATTATGTATCCTTCTTACCTTTCCGGCCTGGTTGTAAATGTTACTTACTTCTGTAGTCAGGATATAATATACGCCTAAATCATTCTTTCTTAAACGGAAAAGCCCATTACCTATAGGCTCTAATTTTGATCTTAATTCTGCATAGTAGGTTGGATGCGTAAAATCTCCTGTTCCTAATAGAGTTATTCCCTTCTTTTTCGCCCATTGAGCAAGTGATTCAACTTCCATATCTTTGCTTGTTGCCCGACTGTATTTTGAATGGATATGAAAATCAGCAATAAATCTCATAGTAATCACTAAATGTATAATACATAAACTCTAATAATAGATTTATCACTCACAAAGAATGAAAATTTATAACTCCTCCTTATCTTAATCCTCGCCTCTCGGTTAAAAAGTTAGGGTAAGGGAGAAACTTATTTCTAAATAACATTATTGAAATCTCGAAGTCTCCTAATTGCATCTATTTTTTCACGATCTCCCAATTTTGCCTTATCAATTGCTTCTTTAAGGATTATTATATTTTGGTCATAGACCTTTTTATCCACAGGATAAGGATGACCATCCTTACCTCCATGGGCGAAACTGAATTTTGTAGGATCCTTAAAACTTGGTTTAGTACCGAATATTAATTCTGATATTAAAGAAAGAGCCCGAATAGTTTTAGGTCCAACACCTTTTATCCCAAGTATTCTTTCAAAATTCTCTGGTGAATTTTCATAGATTTGAACAAAAGCCTTCTCCAAGGTCTCCAATCTAATTTCTTCCATTGAGATTGAATGGTTTTTTGCGAAATAGACTTCATTTAATTTCTTCCATTTGTTTATTAAAAAATCAGGTTTTTCATTGGATAACTCTGTGATCACCTTTCTTGTAGCTTCACTCTCTTGGGCAACAAGATTGAGGGCCTCTTTTATCTGGTCGCAACAAATTGCCCAATGAGGTTCACAAACAAAATCCTTTACTCCTTCACTCAACCAGTGATATCTTCGAGCATATCGTGTTTCCTCGTTCATCCCTTGCTGGATAACCGCCCACTTGCCAGAGTTGGTAAAGAAAAAAGTATGGTGATAGATTTGATAACCATCCTGAATTGCAGCACTGTCTACCTTTGCAGCCATTCGGCTTGCATAGATAAGAGAAGAACCATTTATAGAGATTTTATTACAGATCTCCTCTATCTCTAAGGGTGTCTTTCTCGATGTTTTCCCCTTCCCTCCCGCAATGAAGAAACCTAATTCCTTTTCTATAGCCTTAAGTCCTTCTTTCAAAGCACCACAAACCGTAGTTGTAACACCACTTGAATGCCAATCAAAACCAAGCACACACCCAAAAGCCTGAAACCATAATGGATCAGAAAGCCGTCGAAGCAATTCCTCTACACCATACTCATCAATAATGAAAATTGCTATCTCTCTCGAAAGGTCTTTCATCCTCCGAAAGAGCCAAGGAGGGGCTTTTCCATAATGAAGAGGAAGATTGGCAATCCCTGTTTTCATTTTAAAATGGGTTCCTTTTTATTTTAATAAATGAAGATTTCCAATTCTCACCTTTCTTAAACCTTCTTTTTCAGCAATATCTTTACATTTAAAAGCAAATGTCCTTGAAGTAGTTGGAAGATCATTGAAAAAAAATTGGGGATAAAATCCTAATAAGGCATATGGAATATTTGGATTAAGTGAAGCTATCCATCTGGAAATATCTCTTATTTCATTTTCATCAATGTATCCGGGTATAAGTAAAGTACTCGCGATCAACAAAGGTGGCTCAGGCCTTTTAGAAATCCACTGGGCTATCCTCTCAAAATTCTTTTTTGTCAATAAATTTGATACGCCACAAAGTGCTTTATGTAGATTTTCATTAAAAGCCTTAATATCAAATTTGATGCATCCTCCAGAGCTAAGTGAAAGCTCTACCATTTCTTCTAAAAATAATGGATTCATAGAGCCATTGGTTTCCCAGCATATCCGTAATATTTTACCTTTTGATTTCTCAATAGCCTTTTGGGATGTCTTTATTGCATGAGGAAGCTGGGGGGTAGGATCTCCCCCAAAATAACATATACAGCTTGTTTTTTCATCAACATAACTGGCAAGTTCTTCAGGACTTATCCTCTCTTTATCTCTTATTTTTTGTTTATGAGTCCAATTTTGGCAAAAAAGACAATCAAATGAACAACCATGATAAAATACTGCAAGATTTTTAAAACCATATTCAGGACCTTTAGTATTAGAAAATTTGGGATAACCTGATCCAGTTCCTCCAGGGCAGACCCAATCTGCTACACAATTTGTAGGTAGGCCATCATAATACCAGCTTAAATTTCCTTTTTCTGGAGAAACCCCTTGAATCACCCCATTGTTTTGAGTCCTTAAACCACAAAACCCCCATCCTCCCTCAGGAATTTTACATTGATTGATGCAGAGTTCGCAGGATAAACCCGATGATTCTCGAGGAGGATTACTTACAAGCCCGAATGGTTTTCGAGCTTGTCTATGGATCTCTTTTACAAAATTAGCTACCCCTTGCTCTCCTGACCTAAGGCAATCAATGCAAATTGGAAGGTAATGGGAATGTGTCCCTATTTCCCTTCCACAGGTCTGGCATTTCTTCACCCCATAATTTATAAATGATAATCCCTCACTCTATTATTTTATAAACAGCGTCGTGCTCCCTCACCTTCCCACTAACTTTTATTCCAATATCTGCGCCTGGTCCTGCTTCCTGAACATTCTTATTCTCGATCTGCATGGATTCTATAGTTTGGGTGAGATCTGTTGTATGACCTAAAATATGTATTTTGTCTCCTACTTTTAATGAACCTTCAGAAAGTCTAATAGCAGCAACACTGATTTTTCCAAAAAACTTAATTACCTCTCCAACTTTCTTCTCCTCCATTTTTAACCTCCTTTTTATGGAATTTTCAGCTCTAATTTTTGGGAGGAAGTTTCTCATATCCCTTGATGGGAAGGTTTGGCACTACCATCATCGTAGCTGTACCATGGGCAACCAATCTATCCCTTTCATCCTTTACATCGACTTCTCCAAGACCGATTGTTTTTCCCATTTTGATACACTTGCCTATAGCGATGAGCCTCCCATTTTGGACTGGAGCCAAATAATTGACCTTTACCTCTACTGTTGTAAGTCCTTTTCCATTCTCAACCTGTGGAAAAGAAGCCCAAAAAGCAGCTGCATCAATGAGTGAAGCAATAGCCCCTCCATGAACTGCTCCAAAAGGTTGGAGATGTTTCTCTTCTATTTTCATTTCCAAAAGTGAACTCCCCCATTGAATGTTTTTAATCTCAATTGAAAGAAGAGAAAAATATGGACAGTTATTGACAGCTTTTCGAATTATTTCAACATATTCAGGATTTAAACTTTTGTCTGCCATTGAATCACTCCGCTTATTATTACAATTTATTAAACTATTATTAATTAGTCAATCAAAAATTTAGATAATAGATGAGGTATATATTTAAAATTTCATTGAGTAATTAAGGGAAAGATTAAAATATTTTTTTGCCCTTTGAAGAGCCTTCTTCTTTTCATCTTCTGGAATCAATATATCATCTAACCTGAAGCTTTCCACCTTTCCCCTTACATAGGCTCTATAACATTTATAAAAGTCAAAAATCTCTTTTATCGAATAATCTTTAGATTCTTTAATATAAGTTTTTATTAAAGGCTCATTTAGATCATTTCTATCATGATAATCAAGGTCCATTGCCAAAAATGCTAAGTCAGCCGCTACATCCGTATATCTAAATCGCTTGTTGAACTCTATACAATCGAAAATCGAGATTTCATCCCCCAAAAATATATGCTCAAGCCTCAGGTCTCCATGACAATCTCTTATCCTATCTTCATTAATTCTTTGATAAAATATATCCTCTCTTTTCTTTAAAAACTCATTTGTTTTATCTTTAATTTTTAAGTAAGTCTCTTTTTCTATTGTTAGATTTATATATTTTTCTGTTTGCTCAAAATTTTCATCAGTATCCTGCTTAATACGGTCTGGTTTAGCAAATCCTTTTATCTCATCATTTGTCTCTGCTTTAGAGTAAAATTGAGCCAATTTTTCTGAAATTGCTTCTATCATATTTGTAGTGACCTTTCCTTCTCTCAAAAGCCTATCCATCAAGAATTCCTCAGGAATTTGTTTCATTTTAACAGCATACTCAACAACTTCGCCCAAGCCATTAAATGAAATGCAATGTCCATCATAAGTGACCTTAACTATTCCAAGGTATATATTTGGAGAAAGTCTCTTATTGAGAAGGACTTCTTGCTCACAGAAAAATTTTCTTTTCTCAAGTGTTGTAAAGTCTAAGAAACCAAAATCTACGGGCTTTTTTAATTTATAGACATGGTTTCCTGTAAAGAATAGAAGAGATATATGTGTTTCGGTAAATCCAACATTTTTTGGATGATCAGGATAAACCTCAGGATTAAGTAGCAGCTTTTTTAGTAATTGGAGGTCCATAGGTTTTTTAAAATTATCTTTTTTCGATTTTTATAATCTTCCATCCTGAGGGATAATCATCCTCTGTATCAATTTTTATGTGAATGATGGGTAATTGATTTAATCCCTTTTTTAAACCTTCCAAATCAATAGATTCAAACAAAGCTTTATTATTTAAATAGGCTTCACGAGTTAAAGCATTTGATTCATAATTCTCTTTTGTCCTTTTTAAAATTCTTTCGATTGACCGTTTTTCCGAACATACACATTCAGCAATAACAAAAGCACGATTTGCCTTTTTTGCAATTTCTGCAGCTTTTGCTCTAAGCTCATTAGTAAAGAATGTTGCATCAAGAATTAGCCCCTTTTTTGAATTCTCTAATATTTTTTCTGCACGGCTAAACATCTCTTCATAAACTCTTTTCCTTTTATCGAGGTTTGATGCAACTTTGTTATCAAATATGTCTTCTCCCTTTAATACCTCTAATCGAATAAGATCAGAACGAAGGATATCGAAGCCCTTCCTTCTTGCTATCTCCTCTGTTACTGGACTTTTCCAACTTCCTGGGAGTCCAACTGAAATAAGTAAACAATCATCAGGAATTTCTAAGGATACCACCTCTGAAAAATCTCTCTCCATATTAAACCCCCAAAAATTTTTATAATTTATTTATTGCATTTAAAATATAAGAATGCAAAATTCCATTACTTACAAGTATTCCATGATTCTTTTTAAGTTCAATCCCGCAAGAGAAATCTAAAGGTAACCCAAGGATATCTGTTACCTTTCCTCCAGCTTCTTCAGCGATGATAGTTCCTGCTGCATGATCCCATATCTTTTCCTTATATCCGCTTTCGGGTTTTGAAGGAACACGAATGTAAAAAGTAGCTTCTCCGCGAGCTACAAGGCCATATTTTGCCTGGCTATCCATCTTAATAGAAGGTTTGTAAAGATTTAATTTTTGAGCCACTCTTTGATGAAAAATATGATCTGAATGGGATGGTTCGAAACTCTCTGCGAAAATAGCTTCTTTAATATTGTCTATTTTAGAAACAGAGATACTCTCTTTCCTTTGGCCTTCGATTTCCATTTGAAAAGCTCCTCTACCCCTAATACCTATAAAAAGTGAGCCCCTTTTCCCTCCAGGGGAATTTTTATCCAAATATAGATTTGGACATGAAAGTAACCCTATATTTACCTTACCATCTTCTATAAGTGCAAGCGCAATTGCATATTGATCTCCTCTTAAGAAGCCTTTAGTTCCATCAATCGGGTCTAAGGCCCAGAATCTATCAGTTGGATTATTTGAGCTAAAATCAATCCATGAACATACTTCCCATGGAGTTGTATTTGGAACAAATAAATTTACATAATTAGTAACTTTTTCAAGAATTGCTTTATTTTCAGATTTCTTTAAATCATTGGAATTCTCTTCAGCAATTATATTATCATTTGGAAATATAGTTTTTATATTTTTACATATTATAGCTTGGACTGAATAGTCAGCAACTGTTACAGGACTTCTATCATTCTTAAGTATAGTCTTAACTGTATCTAATTCATTCCTTATTGTTTCACATAATTTAGAGGCAATTAGCAATGATTTAATAGCTATCTCAACTTCGGTAGAATTAAAAATCATAATTTTTCTTTAGAGACTTTAACCCCTAATCTACAGGATAATTTTGCTATATTAATTATAGTTTAACAAGATTAAATAATGAAAATAAAATTGAATTATTTATCTCATGTCGGGCATCGATTTTTTTACACGGGATACCCAGTAATTCCAAGCTCTTTCAGGACCTGAAAGTGCTTGGGCTGCTTTTTTAGCCTCTTCATATGAAAGAACCTTAGGTTTTCCAAATTGCATAGCATAAAGCTGTATTAAAACATTATCCCGAAGATTTATGGCTGCCTGAACAGCATGAGGAATGCTTTTTCCAACAACATTATATCCATGTCCTCGCATTAATACAGCCATACAATTTCCGAGTTTGCGAGCCACCTTTTCTCCATCCTCTTTAGTTGTTATAAGCATTCCTGTTGATTTAGGAGAGGTAAAATCATATTCATCAAATACAGGAACCCCTTCATAAAATATTGATGCGGGATGGGCAACTATCTGGACAGGGATTTCAAGAATGGATATAGTTACTATTGGCATTGGGTGGGCATGAATAACTGAATTGACATCCCGTCTCGCCTTATAGATTGCTCCATGGATGATTCTTTCAGAATAAGGACGCCAAATTGTTTTCGTTATTACATTTCCATCGAAATCTACTTCGAGAATGTCAGCCTTCGTAACCTGCTCTGGTGCAAGCGCGCGAGAAATGAAAAAAGTTTCTGGATTTTCTGGATTCCGCACACTAACGTGTCCAAGGTAATCAAAGATACCTTCATTTGCGAGAATCCTATTTGCCATCACAAGAAATTCTACTGCTTCTCCTGCATTTTTCGGATATGGATTAAACTTTTGTTGACCTAAAGATATACAGAAGCAAAATAAGATAATTATAAAATTAATAGAGAATATTTTGATACTCAAAATTATCTTTTTTTTATTTTTTATCATGCCATTCCCTCCATAAACTTATTAAAATTTTTTAAAATAATATTAAAGTAAAAAGTTTATGTCAAGTTTTAAATTTTATTGTGTAATAATTAAAAATTTGACAATAATCTTTTTTTGAGATATTTTTTATTCAGTAAGGAGGATATTTTGAAAATAAAAGGGTTTTTATTTATTATACCTATTATCCCAATTTTAATTGTGGGAATCCTCAGTTTTTCACAAGAAAAACAACCTATCTATACTATAGAGGTTGAAGGAATTATCAATCCTGCCACAGCAAGGTTTATTACGGAGTCAATTGATAAGGCAATTAATGAGAATGCTCAATGTCTAATTATACAGCTTGATACTCCAGGTGGATTAATGGATTCAATGCGGAATATTGTAAAGAAAATACTTACTGCCAATATTCCAATTATTGTTTATGTAGCACCAAGCGGAGCAAGAGCAGCTTCTGCAGGGGTTTTTATTACACTTGCCGCCCATATTGCAGTTATGGCCCCAAGTACTCATATCGGGGCAGCTCATCCTGTTACCCTGGGAGAAGGAAAAGAGAGTAAAACAATGAGTGAAAAGATTGTCAATGATACTGTTTCTTATATTAAGACTATTGCAAAGACGCGAGGTAGAAATGTAGATTGGGCTGAAAAAGCAGTTAGAAAGAGTGTCTCAATCACTGAGGAAGAAGCCCTTAAGCAGAATGTGATTGATTTTATAAGTCCCGATTTAAACGATTTGCTTACCAAAATTGATGGAAAAGTTATTAAATTTAATGGAGTTTCTCGTACTCTCCTTACAAAAGGGATAAAACCACGATCAATGGAGATGAGTTGGCGTTATAAGCTTCTGGATGTTATATCAAATCCAACGATTGCTTATATCCTTCTTATGCTGGGAATTTATGGAATATTTTTCGAACTATCAAATCCAGGAGCAATATTGCCTGGTGTGGTAGGTGGAATCTTTCTTATTCTTGCTTTTTATGCACTCCAGATGCTCCCAATTAATTTTGCTGGTCTTGCCCTTATTCTTTTCGCTATAATTCTTTTTATCGCAGAAATAAAAGTCGTAAGCCATGGACTACTTTCCGTAGGGGGTGTGATTTCTCTTTTCTTAGGATCATTAATGTTAATCGAAAGTCCTGCAGATTATATGAAGATATCTTTGAGTGTTATTATTCCTGCTGTATTAGTCAGCGCTGCTTTTTTTATATTTGCGATAACAATGGCTGTTCGTGCACGAATGAGGAAGCCCACTACAGGAATGGAAGGTCTGATAGGCGAAATAGGCCTTGCAAGTACAGATATTAATCCTGAGGGAAAAGTAATTATTCACGGGGAATTCTGGAATGCCTTTAGTGAAGAAAGGATTGAAAAAGGAGAAAGGGTTGAAGTCGTGGATGTTAAAAATTTAAAGCTTCAAGTAAAAAAGAAAAGGGAGGTATGAAAATGGGTATGACTGGATTACCATCGGGTATTGTTTTTTTAGTAATTTTCTTAATAATATTAGCTGCCTCTGCTATTAAGATACTAAGGGAATGGGAAAGGGGTGTCATTCTAAGATTAGGAAGGCTTATTGGAGCCAAAGGACCTGGGATATTTTTTATCATCCCAGGAATTGATAAAATGATCAGAATTGACCTGAGATTAGTTACTCTTGATATACCACCTCAAGATGTAATTACACGCGATAATGTTTCAATTAAGGTGAATGCTGTTGTCTATTATAGAGTTGTTGATCCAAGTAAAGCAGTTGTTGAAGTGGCAAATTATCATTATGCAACCTCACAATTGGCACAAACAACTCTTAGGAGTGTAGTGGGTCAGATGGAACTCGACGAACTACTTGCACAGAGGGAAAAGATTAACATGCAGCTCCAGGATATCTTAGATAGACATACAGAACCATGGGGAATAAAAGTTACCCTTGTTGAGACTAAACAGGTTGATTTGCCAGAAGAGATGAGGCGGGCTATTGCCAGGCAGGCTGAGGCAGAAAGGGAAAGAAGAGCGAAGATTATTCATGCCGATGGGGAATTTCAAGCTGCCGAAAAATTGGCTCAGGCAGCAAATGTAATTAGTGCTAATCCTGCTGCTCTTCAGTTGAGGTTCCTTCAGACATTAACAGAAGTTGCGACTGAAAAAAATTCAACAACTATATTTCCAGTTCCAATTGATCTCTTAAGTCCATTTATACAAAAGAAATAGTTGTGGTATATATTTAGGCCACCTATTTTTGTTTTTGCACAAGTAGGTCAACTTTACTCCAAATTCCATGTAAGATTCGGACTTCACGTTCATTCATTTTATATCTTCCAAAAATTCTTCTTAAGACTCGCATCATTCTTTTTGGATTTTGAGATTCCAAAAACCCAATATCTAAAAGAGTCTTTTCCATATGTTTGAATAGACTTTCAAGGTTTCCGGATCGAGCCAATTGAATAGGTCTTTTTTTAATCTCTCCCCTTGCCTTAAATAATTCATAACAATAAACCATTACCGCTTGAGAAAGATTCATGGATGGAAAATATTCAGAGGTAGGAATTTTACTATATAGGTGACAAAGAGATAATTCTTCGTTTGTCAACCCCTCCCGTTCAGATCCAAATACAAGTGCAATTAGATTATTCTTTGAAACTGGGATAAGATGTTTTATAAGTTCTTCAGGTGATAAAAGGGGATTTCTCTCTTTGCCTTCCCTTGAAGTGGTACCTACAATCAAACCCATTTCAGAAATTGCCTCTTTAAAAGTTAAGAATTCTTCAGCCCTCTCTAAGATATCGTAAGCCCCTGAGGCCAATTTATAGGCATTGAGATGGATTGGTGAACATCCAGCAACTATAATGAGCTTGTTTAAACCCATATTCTTCATTGCCCTTGCAATAGATCCAATATTTTCAGGAAATTTGGGCCTAACCAATACGATATAAATAGAATCAAGATTAATCCCTTCTTTCATCAAATATATTATAGCCTTAAATTCAAGACTTGACTATCTTTTAATTTTATCTTAATTTGAAAACCGTATCTTAAATTTTATATAAGGAAAATAGTTAAATGAAAGTACCATTTTTTGAATTAAATTCTCAATTTCGATTAATTGAGCATGAAATTAGACAAACCTTGGATGAGCTATTTATGACCCAACAATTTATTTTAGGTCCGAAAGTCGAAGAGTTTGAAAATGTTATCGCTCAATATTGTCAGACAAAATTTGCTATTGGTGTAGCCTCAGGTTCAGATGCAATATTGCTTTCATTAATGGCATTAGGAATCGGATCTGGAGATGAAGTTATTATTCCAAGTTTTACCTTTTTTGCTACAGCGGGTTCTGTATCTCGAACAGGTGCAATACCTGTTTTCGTAGATATCGATCCAAATACCTATAATATTGATCCATCAAAAATTGAGGAGAAGATTACATCAAAAACGAAAGCCATTATTCCTGTTCACCTTTTTGGACAATGTGCTGATATGAAGCCAATCTTAGAGATTGCGAAAAATAGAAACTTATTTGTGATTGAAGACGCGGCTCAAGCCATTGGAGCTGAATATAGACCTGATTCAAAAAATGAAGGGAAAAAGGCCGGTCAAATGGGAGATCTTGGATGTTTTTCTTTTTATCCAACAAAGAATTTGGGTGGTTTTGGGGATGGGGGTATGGTTGTGACAAACAATCCAAAACTGGCTGAAAAAATTCGCCTTTTAAGAGTCCATGGTAGCAGTACTAAATATTTCCATAAATTTATTGGAATAAACAGTCGTCTCGATGCAATTCAAGCAGCTATATTACTTGTAAAATTTAAGTATTTAGAGAGATGGATAGTAGAAAGACAAAATAAGGCAAAATTTTATAATCTTCTTTTTAATGAACAATATCCAATCATTGAACAAATAAAACTTCCATATATCCAATATAATAATCGTCATATTTTTCACCAATATGTCATTCGGGTTCCGGAAAGAAATAAGTTAAGAGAGTTTTTAGCAAAAGAAGGTGTTGGAACAGATATCTATTATCCACTTCCTCTCCATTTACAAGAATGTTACTCTTTCTTAAAATATAAAAGAGGAGATCTTCCAATTTCTGAAAGGACTTCTGATGAAACATTAGCTTTACCTATATACCCTGAACTTACAGAAGAACAGCAAATATGGGTAGTGGATAGGATAAAAAAATTTTTTCAAAATCTGAACTAAATTATATCGTATGACATATATTAAACTCATCGAAAAAATTAATAAAAAAGAAGCGCTTGTCGGAATTATTGGCTTAGGATATGTTGGACTTCCATTAGTTTTAAGATTTTGTAACGAGGGTTTTAGGGTATTAGGATTCGATATAGATGAAAAAAAGGTGAATATTCTAAGAAAGGGAGGAAGTTATTTAAAAACTATACCTAAAAATGAAATATTGAGATTTAGAAAAAATGGTCAATTAGATGTTACTCACGATTTTTCTCAATTAGCAAGGCCTGACTGTATACTTATCTGTGTACCAACTCCTTTAACAGAAAGAAAAGAACCTGATCTACAATATATAGAAAAAACGACTGATTTGATTCAATCTTATTTGCGTAAGGGGCAATTAATTGTTTTAGAAAGTACCACCTACCCTGGCACGACAGAAGAGTTAATTCTTCCTAAGCTTACTACAACTGGTTTAAAGGTTGGAAAAGACTTCTTTCTTGCCTATTCTCCAGAGAGAGAAGACCCTGGTAATAAACAATACACTACAAAAGATATTCCAAAAGTTGTCTCTGGAGTTACACCCTCATGTAAAGAAGTAGCTATTGCGTTTTATAGTCAAGTAGTGGAAAAAGTGGTTCCTGTATCCTCAACAAAAATTGCTGAATTAACAAAGCTTCTCGAAAATATCTATCGAAGTGTCAATATTGCACTCGTTAATGAGTTAAAAATGCTAACAGACCGTATGAATATTGACATATGGGAGGTCATCGAGGCTGCAAGCACAAAGCCATTTGGATTTACTCCATTTTATCCAGGTCCTGGAATGGGTGGACATTGTATACCAATCGACCCATATTATCTTTCATGGAAGGCTCAAGAATACGACTTCACTACAAGATTCATCTTTCTTGCCGGTGAAATCAATGTTCATATTCCTTATTATGTGGTGAATAAAATTCAGGATGCCTTAAATGTAAGAGGCAAAAGTATCAAAGGATCAAAAATTCTAATCCTTGGTGTTGCTTATAAGAAGGATGTTGATGATGCTCGAGAATCACCGGCCTTGGTGATTATGGATCTTTTACAAAAGAAAGGGGCTACCATTCTCTATCATGACCCCTATATTCCTACCTTACCCCCTTTCAGGAAATATAGCTTTAAATTAAAATCAACGCCCCTTTCAAAAAAAATGCTACGTAGTATTGATGCTGCTGTTGTGGTAACAGATCATAGTCAAGTTGATTATGAATGGATTCTAAAAAATGTTCCCCTTCTTATTGACACCAGAAATGTCACAAAAAACTTAAAGAAATGGGAATCAAAAATAGTTAAAGCCTAATTTTGACCTTTCATTTTTGAAAAGATTTAAAGAAAATTTTGAAAATCCAATTTGAGAAGAGTTCTAACAATTTCTGAAGATAAAAAGGTTGACTCCCTCATTTGATTTTGAGAGAGCCAACCTTTGTCAGTTTATTTTTTAATAGGGAAGGTTTTTCCAGCAACTGGAATTTGTGGATATTCTTTATTATAGGTGATAATAATCTCCCATGGCCATTTCTTCCCTTTTACCCATTGTCCTCCAACCAGTGGTGTTCTGGCAAAGTTCTGTTCGTTATACTTAATAGGTCCAACAATTGTATTTAAATTTGTAGCTGCAAGGGCTTCTCTAATTTTCTCCTTATCAAGAGTTTGTGCCCTCTTTAAGACATCCGCTACAATTTCAAAAGCAGCATATTTAAATCCAATAGGTTGGGTCCATTGTTTCTTGGTTTTTGCTGTCCATTCGTCACAAAGCTCTTTGGCAGTTTTTCCTGAAAGAGAAGATTTAAATGGATGGCTTGGACTCCACCATATTTCTGAAGTTAATCCATTTGGCAAATCTCCTCCTAATGCCTCAACTGCTGATGGAAATAAAATTGCCTTACCTATGGTTGCTGCTTTTGGAATAAACCCCATACGATGGCATTGGCGCCATAATGTAGCCCAGTCAGGTGGAATGAGCACCCCAGTAATAATTTCAACTTTTTCTTTTTTCCACGTATTGATGAAAGCACTATAATCCTGCATTCCATATGGAAATCTTCCAACATCTACTACCTTATAACCCTTTTCTTTCAATTTTGGAGTAAACATTTCCGCCCACACTTTACCATCTGGGTCATTAGGCCATGCTGCTCCAACTACTTTGTTAGTTTTTATCTGATCCCAGAGACCAGTAAAAACATTAATAATATCATTTACAGACCAGAATGCATGAAAACTCCATTTATAAGGACCACCTGTAAGCCATGCTTCGATTGGAGCATCGAGGGCAACACATGGAACTTGGTATCGTTCACACATACTTGTAACAGGGTTAACAGTGTCTGGAGTATGAAGTGCAACCATTATATCTACTTTATCATTCAAAATTAACTTAGAAGCAACATCAGCTGCCTTTGTAGGATCGCTGGCTGTATCTACGACTTTTACTTTTAGAGGAAGTTTTTTACCTGCTTCCTTAATAAATATTCCTCCCTGTTTATTAATCTCCTCGATGGCAAGTTCATCTGCCCATGGCGATGCCTCTCCAAAAGAAGCTATAGGTCCAGTTGAGGGATTTGGATGGCCAATCAGAATGTAGTCCCTTTGCTCAGCTCGTGAAGTTTTTATTAGCGGACCAATTCCCCCTGAAATAGCTAAAGTGGCTCCTAATGTACCTACCTTTTTAATAAAATCTCTCCTGTTTAAAAATTTATTTTCTCCCATAACAAGTTCCTCCTTTCTTTATTAAATTGAGAAATTTCAAGATAATTACTACAATATAACCCACTAAATTGTCAATAAAAATTTTTAGAATATTGTAAGATAATAACTCAATCCTCTAAATACTCCTGTTAAAAGAAGAATCCCAATAAAAATAAGTAACAATCCGCTTAAAATAGTTATATATCGCATAAACTTTTTAATTTTTCCAAATGTGTATATAAATGTATTAAAAGCCAGAGACGTTAGTAAGAATGGTATTCCCAAACCACTGGAGTAAAGGAAAAGAAGCCAAATACCTTTTTTAAGGCTTTGCGCTGTACTTGTATAAATTAGGATTGAGGACAGTATAGGACCGATACATGGTGTCCAACCTGCCGAAAAAATAACCCCAACTAAAAATGATCCAAAATAACTCAATGGTTTCTCTTTTAATTCAAATCTTTTTTCTGTTTGAAGGAATGGAATGTTGATAATTCCGATGAAATGAATTCCCAATACGATAATCAATATTCCTCCTACTTTCATAATCAAGGATTGATATTCTGCAATGATTTGTCCAAGATATGAGGCAGAGGCACCCATGAGAATAAAAATACTCGAGAAACCCAAAATAAATAGAAAAGAATGTAAAAATGTAATCCATCTTAAACCTAATCTTTTTTCGGATAAAGTTAGTTCTTTAAAAGAGATCCCTGTGATGTATGTAATATATGATGGCACGAGAGGTAAAATACATGGGGAAAAAAAAGAGAGAAGCCCTGCTAAAAATGCAATAAAATTCGAAATTCCATTATGCATTGAGAATAATTTCCCTCCTTTTAATTTGAATCTCTTTAATTACTGTCTAACACTCATCAAAGCAAATATTCCAACCAATGTAAATAAAATGGTCGGTGTCCAAGAAGATAAAAGAGGAGATAATATTCCTGACTTTCCAAATGAGATGAAAATATAAAATATTATTCCATACGTAAAACCAATAATAATGCTTAAGCCGATGTTTAAGGCTATTCCTCTTGAGCGAGCAGTTTTAAGTGAAAAAGGAACGCCAACCAAAACCATGATAATATTTAGTATCGGAAATGAATACTTTGAGTGGAGATCCACTATGTATCGAGTTGCATCATATCCTGCAGATTGAATCTTTTGAATATAACTTCTTAGCTCAGTATAACTCATTTCCTGTGGTCTTCGTTCAATTGATTTAAAATTTTCCCATTTTTCAGGCAAAAAAAGATCCAATTCATTAAATGGGATCATCTGAATTGAACCGTCTTCGTTAAAAATTCTAACAGTTCCATTTAAAAATTGCCATCTATCATTTAACCATCTTGCTTCTCGAGTATCAATTCGTTTAATTAATTTAAAACGATGATTAATCTCATATAGGGCTACCCCTTTTAAAATCTTTCCTTCAATATCAATAAGTTGTATATTATAAATACGATTTTCACTTCTATACCAGATCTTATAATTTTTAAAAAAACCATAGGGTTGTTCTTTCCGAACTTTTATATCTAATATATATTGGCTCTTCTGATTAGTATAAGGCAGAAGATATTCATTACCCAGAAAGGAGAAAAAACTTATAATCAAAGCCACTACAATTAAGGGTAAAGTAATACGGTAAAGGCTTATTCCTCCTGCCTTCATAGCAATGATCTCATTATGGGTAGATAAGTTTCCAAGTGTAAGAAGAGTTGTAAGAAGCACTCCATAAGGAAGAGTCCATTGAAATATTACCTCTGGACTTCTAAGTAAGAGGTATTCAAATATAAGATAAAAAGGAGCCTTATTTTTAATAAAAATATCCACTTTTTGAAAAAATAAAATTATAAGGTATATAAAAACTAAACTGCATAAACTTAAAACAAATACTTTTAAATATTCCCTGGTTAAGTAAGAATAAATTGTTTTATAATTATCAAACATTTTTAAACACTCTTTCCAATTTATATTGCATCAAATCTACTAATCTAACCATACCATCTAATCCTTTAAAAGATTTTTCCTTAGAAGTTCTTATAAGTAAAAATATACTAAATGCTCCAAAAAGAAAGTTGGGTCCCCAAGCTGTTAAAAAAGATGACATCCCAATTCCAGGTCCAAAAATTTCAAAAGTAGATAAAGAGAAATAGTAGAGAAGTATAATAAGGAAAGTAAAAATAAATCCATAGGACCGTCCAGAACGGCGGGGTTGTATTCCAAGTGGAACTCCAATCATTCCAAATATGATGCAAGCAAATGGAAATGCATATCTTTTTTGCAACTCAACTTCTAATTGAGCTACATTTTCACCTTTTTTCTTCAATTCTTTTATCTTTTCTTTTAGTTCCTCAATAGAAAGTTCTTTATCTTTTAACTTTTTTCCTATTGTTGAAAAGGCTTTAGCTAATTCAAGTTTAATATCGTAATAATTGAAATTAACTTTTTGATATACATGGCTTTTTTGATCATACCTATGGATATCTCCATTTATAAGCCTAAAAATTATCTCCTGCTCTCTGGGGTTAGAAGTAAGGAATCCTTCTTTGGCAAAAACAGTTATTATTTTATCCCTTTCTCTCTCATCAAAAATTAGTATACCTTCCATCTTTTTATTATCAATTGGTATCTTATCAATATATACCACAAGACCATCAAACATATCATTAAAAACCCTTTCTTTAAGTTCAACATCTGCCCTCGACTGTGCAACAAGATAAAGCATAGCTTTGAATCCCCTATTTCCCCAAGGAAGTCCATAAAAAACCAAAAAAGATGTTAACAGACATGCTGCTATTGAGAAAAATAAAACTGGGTAAAAAAGCTGATATAAGCTTATCCCAGACGCCTTAAAGGCAATAATTTCACCATCGCTTGAAAATCTTCCGAAAGAAAGAAGTGTTCCACAAAGAAAAGCAATAGGGATAGTAAAGATTAGAAAGGAGGGAGAGATGAATAAAAGGAGCATTAATATCTGATAAAAAGTTGCCCCTTTTGTTACAATTAATTCTATAAGTTTTAGAATCTTATCCATTAAAAGAATGGTGGTAAATACCAATAATGCAATGAAAAAAATGGGGAGGATTTCTTTTAATATATAAAAAAATAGAGTTTTTTTCATCTTTGAATATTCTAATGGTAGAAATAGTTTAATGTCAAGAAAGGAATTGCATAGATTTATTTAAAAATATTTAGATAGATTAAAAATAGATCTATTTCAAATATCCAAAGGGTTGACAATTCTTTGCTAATGAATTATTTATTTGTATAGAATAATTAAATAGTCGCGGGGTGGAGCAGTCCGGTAGCTCGTCGGGCTCATAACCCGAAGGTCGGTGGTTCAAATCCACCCCCCGCTACCAATGATTTCAAGGGCTTACAATTCATCGAGAACAAGTTTTTAATCCAATATTGTTTATATTAATCAAGAAAATTTTAGGTACTTTTTTTCAGGTTTCATATTGTAGAAGGAACCAATGTAAACATTTAAAGAATTCTCTCTTTGAAGTATAATTCTCAAAAAGCATTTCTTCCCCCAACTCACATTTCACTTCATGGAACTTTTCAAAAACATTTAACCATGATCCTCCACTACTCTCACCTCTTGAATCTAAAACACATTATATATCGCAATCATCGAAAAATCTCACGAATTCTTTTCCTACTGATTAATGCAAACATTCAAAGGGTTTAAAATATTATCTTTTAACATAATAATAAGGATTTTCCCGGAAATTCCAATTTAAATGAAAAAATTTCAATTTTTTTCTTGACAATAATTTAAATATAAATTATAAATTTCAAAAAAATTAAGTAAAATTAAAATTTTATGGGTCAAATTCTTACAGTCCAAAACCTCACAAAGAATTTTGGTAATCTGACCGCAGTAGACCATCTTAGTTTTGATGTTCAAGAAGGAGAAATACTTGGAATGATGGGGCCAAATGGGGCTGGAAAAACAACAGTCTTTAATCTTATTACAGGAGTATATAAACCTGATAGCGGTAAGATAATATTTAAAGGAATAGATGTCACAAATTTTACGGCTTTTCAACGTTGTCGTGTTGGGATTGGCCGAACTTATCAGATTCCGCGTCCTTTTGAAAATATGACTGTCTTTGAAAATCTTCTTGTTGGAGCTGAATACGGCGCAAATTTAAAGGGAAAACAAGCCTACAAAGAAGCCATAGAAATCCTTGACTTTACTGGGTTACTTCCCAAAAAGGATATTTTTGCAGGAAAACTTTCCCTTCTTGATAGAAAAAGGCTCGAATTGGCAAGAGCACTTGCAACTAAACCAACCCTTCTACTCATAGATGAGGTTGCAGCGGGTTTGACAGAGGCTGAAGTTGAAGATCTTCTACAAATTGTAAAATCTATTCAAAAAAATGGCATAACAATAATTTGGGTAGAACATATAATGATGATGATGAATAAAGGGGTTGATAGACTATTAGTTATAAATCAAGGGAAATGGTTAATCTGTGGTGATCCAAAGGTTTGTATGGAATCAAAAGAGGTTCAAGAAGTTTATCTGGGAATGGAGGAGGCTTAATGACAGATAGCCTTCTTCAGGTTCAAAACATTGATGTTTTTTATCATGATTTTCATGCCCTTTGGGGGGTATCGATTGATGTTGAAAAGGCTCAAGTGGTTTCAATTATAGGCGCAAATGGAGCAGGAAAATCAACACTTCTTAATACGATTGCTGGAGTTTATTGTCCTTCTAATGGAACAATTGAATTTTGTGGCAAAAAAATAAATGGTTTAACACCTTATCAAGCTGTGGCTGAAGGAATTTCTCTTGTTCCCGAAGGAAGAAGGGTATTTCCAAGATTAACTGTTTTGGAAAATTTAGAAATGGGTTCTTATCTTCCTAAGGCAAGGAAGAAAAAAGACGAAATTTTAAAAAAGGTCTATGAACTCTTTCCTATTCTTTCGGAAAGAAAGAACCAACTTGCTAGCACTCTCAGTGGTGGGGAACAACAAATGCTGGCAATAGGACGAGCCCTAATGTCGGAACCAAAACTAATTCTATTTGATGAGATTTCCCTTGGATTAGCTCCCTTAGTGATAAAGCATATCTACCAAAGAGTAAAACAGATAAATATGGAAGGTATAACAGTTTTACTTGTTGAACAGGATATCCAAAGAAGCTTAAAGGCTGCTCATAAAGTATATATTATGCAATCAGGTAGGATAAAATTGAGTGGTAAACCTGGTGAACTTTCTCCAGAAGATATTCGTAAAGCTTATTTTGGGATATAAACTATGATTTCAATTTTAAGTGAATTAAAGGTTCCAATTGTTAATGGCCTACTTCTCGGAGGACTTTATGGAATTATTGGGATTGGAATGTCTATGATTTTTGGTATTGTTAGATTAATCAATTTAGCTCACGGAGATTTTGTTATTTTAGCAAGTTATTTTAGCCTTGTTACTATGTCGCTTATTCCAATAAGTCCGCTTCTTACATTAATAATAGTAATCCCTGCAATGTGCTTGCTTGGATTTATTATACAGTATTTTTTGTTAAACCGGACTCTTGGTAAAGGAATGAACCCTCCCCTTCTTATAGCGTTTGGAATCTCCATTATTTTACAAAACCTTTTACTTCTAATCTTCACCCCTGATGCCCGAACCCTATTAAGCTCACTTTCTGTAAAAACAATTCCAATTGGAAGCTTTATTAACCTTCCTACTATCTATGTTGTAGATTTTATTGCTGCTATTATTACTGTTGCTTTCCTAAGTCGATTTTTTAATAGGACATATATGGGAAAGGCCATTAGGGCTGCTTCAGATGATGATGGTGCGGCCCAATTGATGGGGATAAATACAAAAACCATATACGCCATTGCTATGGCTATTTCTGCAGGTACTGCTGCCATTGCGGGTGTATTGGTTGGGATGACATTTACTTTTTATCCGCATACAGGGCCTGAGTATCTAATAATTGCTTTCGGTGTAGTTATTGTAGGTGGACTGGGAAGCCTCATTGGAACATTCCTTGGGGGTTTAATTCTTGGACTGGCCCAAATATTGGGTGCACATTTTTTAGGTCCTGGCTTCCAGCTTCTTTCAGGTTACTTAATCCTTTTAATTGTTATGACCTTCAAACCAACTGGATTGTTTTCAAAAGGATAAATTATGGGATTTCTGCGAGCATATCGGATCTATGGAATTATTTTAATTATCTTATTATTGGCAAGTCTTCCATTTTGGGCATCAAGATATTGGATCCTTGTCGCCCTTTTATTCTCACTTAATCTCGGTCTTTCGCAAATGTGGAACTTGCTTGCAGGTTATTCAGGGCTTGTATCCCTTGGACAACAGGCATTCATTGGATTAGGTGGTTATACATTAGCTGTATTTTCAATCTATTATGGATTTCCCATCTCACTCAGTATATTAATAGGAGGGATCATCTCTGTCCTTTTTGCACTTCTAATCTCAGCACCAATCTTTAGAATGAGAGGAGTCTATTTTGCGATTGGAACCTGGACTGTAGCTGAGGTCCTTCGAATCATTTTTAGCAATTGGAAATATGTTGGTTATGGAATGGGGCTTTTTGTCAAACCAGCCTATAAACTATCTTTTAATACAATCTATTACACTGCCCTTTTTACAGGCATTGCCTCTGTGGCAATTGTCTATTTTATCTTAAGGTCTAAACTGGGATTGGGTCTAATGGCAATAAGAGATGAAGAAACAGCCTCTGAAACATTAGGAGTGGACATATTTAAATGTAAGCTTTCGTGTTTTCTAATAAGTGCCTTTATCACTGGTATTGTTGCAGGGATCTTATACCTTCATAATATATTTATTCAACCTTATAGTGCTTTTGGAATTGATTGGACTGTAAGGCTTGTATTTATAACAATTATTGGTGGAATAGGAACAATTGAAGGTCCTATTATAGGTTCTTTTATTTATGTTTTTCTCCATCAATGGCTATCAGAATACCCAAGTGTTAGTCTTTTGATATTAGGCATTATTGCAATTGCAGTAATACTCAGTGCCCCAAGAGGAATTATGGGAACAATTCAGGAAAGACTTGGATTCGAAATCCTTTCACCTCGTCGAAAATAATTATTTAAGATCCTATTTAACTCTCAAAGATTTATTTTTTTCTTGGAAGGTGTATAGCTTGTTTGATAGCATCAAGGGCTGCTTCCATAATTGCTTCTGTCAAAGTTGGATGAGGTTGAATCGTCTTGCCCAATTCCTCAACTGTTGCCTCAAGAGCCAATGCAAGTGTTGGTCCTCCAATAAGGTCAGTTGCATTTTCACCCAGGATGTGAACTCCTATTATTTGGCCTAAGTCTTTTTCAGCAACTATCTTAACAAATCCCTCAGGTTCTCCAGCTGCCAAGGCCCTTCCATTTGATTGGAAAGGGAATCTGCCTGTCATTATTTGTAGCCCTCTTTCTTTTGCTTTCTTTTCTGTAAGCCCAACTGATGATACTTCCGGAAGTGTGTAAATACAGTTTGGAATCTTTGAGTAATCTATTCTTGAAGAATGGCCTGATGCATTTTCTGCTGCCACAATCCCTTCTGCAGAGGCCTTATGAGCAAGCATCTGGTGTCCTGTTACATCTCCAATGGCATAGATATTAGGAATACTTGTCTCCATCTTCTCATTAACTTTTATAAATTTTCCATCCATCTCAATATTTAATCTTTCTAAACCAAGTCCATCCGTATAAGGAGATCGACCTACTGCTATAAGAATCTTTTCACCATTAAAAACCATTTCCTTGCCTTCTTTATCCACTGCTAAAATCTCAGGACGGCCTTGATTTATTTTTGTCCCCTTAACCCTGGTATCCGTATAAATCTCAATATTTTTCTTTTTAAATATACTTGTTAAGCCACGAATAATTTCATGATCTTCGGTTGATATAATTTCAGGAAGCATCTCAATTATCTTTACCTTTGATCCAAGTCCATTAAAAATAGAGGCAAATTCAACCCCAATTACTCCACCACCAATAATAATAAGCTCTTTAGGTATGGAAGAAAGTTCAAGCATCTCTGTGCTTGTAAGAATTGTTTTTCCGTCTACATTGACATTTGGAATCTGAGCTGAAACAGAGCCTGTTGCAATGATGATTTTATTTCCTTCAAATCTTTGTTTTCCATTTTTTGAATCAACCTCTACCGTTTTACGATCTATAAATGATGCCTTCCCCTGGAGAAAGGTTATCCCATTGTCTTTAATTAAAAATTTTACACCTGTATTTAATGTTTTTATTACCTTATTCTTTCTTTCAATTAATTTTTCCATATCCATTCTAATATTATCTGCCTTAAGGGTTTCAGATTTTTTTAGATTTTCAAATAATTTAACATCAGAAAGGATTGTTTTTGTTGGAATGCAACCCCTGTTAAGGCAGGTTCCTCCAAGTTCATCCTTCTCAATAATTAATACATCAGCACCCAATTGAGCCCCTCGAATAGCAGCCACATAACCTCCTGGACCACCTCCAATGACAATTAGGTCATAGTTTTTTCTTATTTCCATTTTAACTCCTATCATTTGTTATTGTAATTGAGCGCTTTAAAAACAAATGACTTAAATTATCGATTAATTTTCCCGAGTTATATCAGGAATGTTAAAAAAGGATTTTCCAATCTCTTTTTTAAACTTTGGAGAAATTGAGCAGCCACTGCCCCATCAATTATTCGATGATCAACAGAAAGGCCCTGCCTCATTATCTTTCGAATGACAATACTCCCATCTCTCACTACAGGTTTTTCTTCTACTTTCCCCAAAGTTAGAATGCCGCTTTGGGGTGGATTTAGAATAGCTGTGAAAAAAACAATATCATATTGAGCAAGGCTTGAAATTGTGAAAGTACCCCTTTCTATCTCTTCTAAGGTAAGTTTCGATTGGCGTGCACGTTCGATAAGATCTGCTCGATATCTTGCAATTTCAATTAATCCAAGCTGGTCTGCCTTTGGAATCGCCGGAACAATCAACCCATCTTCAAGAGCTACTGCCAAACCAACATTAATCTCTGGAAATATCTTTATCTCTTCACCCAAAACCATTGAATTAAGTAGCGGAAACTCTTTTAACGTTAATGCTACAGCTTTTATAATAAAATCATTAATCGATAAACGAATTCCTTCCTGCTTTTCAACTTCATAAACAATCTCATCCCTTAAAGCTATTAGCTTTCCCATTTCCACATCATTATAAAAATATATATGTGGAGCAGTAAATTTAGATTGAACCATCCTTTTTGCAATGGCCTTTCTCATCGAATTCATTTTGATTGTCTGACCAAGTTGAAATTTAGAAGGAGGCTTGATTGGAGGAGTTAAAATTTTTTCTTCTCTTTTCTCTAATTCGGCTTTAGCCCTAATTACATCCTCTTTCATAATCCTTCCAGATACTCCAGTTCCTTTTATAAGAGATAGAGGCACTGCCTCTTTCTCAGCCATCTTTTTTGCAGTAGGTGTGGCGAAGACTTGTGAGGGAGGTGGAGTCTTTCCAGCTAAAAATAACTTAATATCTTTGAGAAGGATTGTCCCTCCTGGTCCTGATCCTCTAATTGATGAGAGATTTATCCCTTTTTCACGTGCTAATTGTCGCGCTGCTGGAACTGCTTTTATCTCACCAGGAACTGTGGGAATTTTAACCTCGGGTTCCATCATTTCTACTGTAGGTTTTTCTATCAGCGGTTCAGTCCTCTTTATCTCCATTGATAAATATTTTTCTGGTAACTCTTCTCCTTTTTCTGTAATCACTGCTACTACTGTTAATATGGGTACTTCAATTCCTTCAGGAACAAGAATCTTTTTTAGAACTCCTGATGCTGGTGATTCAACCTCAGTAGTTACCTTATCTGCCTCAACCTCATATAAAGATTCTCCCTTAGAAACAGTTTCTCCTTCTTTTTTTAACCATTTTAAGATGGTTCCTTTTTCAACTGTTAAACCCAAAGCGGGGAGTACAACTTCAACTGCCATTTTTTATTCTCCTATGCGTATTCTAACACTCTATAGACTGCCTTTTTAATCTTCTCTTCATTTGGTATATAAACCTCTTTTTCAAGAACAGGTGAATAAGGAACAGGTACATGTGGGGCAGTCACTTTCAAAATGGGGGCTTGGATATATTCTACTGCCTCTTCCGCAATAATAGAAGCTACCTCGCTACCGAAATTTAAAACCCTATTCCCTTCATCCACAATAACCATTTTTCCTGTTTTCTTAAAGGAGTTTATAATCGTTTCTTTATCAAGGGGACAAAGTGTTCTCGGATCAATTACTTCAATTTCTATTCCTTCCTTCTCTAATTCAGTTGCTACGTTTAGGGCTTTATGAACCATTCTCATAGTGGCAACAATTGTAATATCTTTGCCTTCTCTTCGAATAGCTGCTTGACCAAAAGGAACAGTGTAATAACCTTCAGGAACTTCACCTTTCATATTGTACATCATTTTATCTTCTATAAATAGAACAGGATTTTCATCCTCGATAGCTGTAAAAAGTAGCCCTTTTACATCATGTGGAGTAGCAGGAGTTACAATCTTAAGTCCTGGGAAATGCATAAACACAGCATGAGTGGCTTGTGCGTGATGGGCTGCAGCTCCTCGACCAGCACCACAAGTTGTTCGCACTACCAAAGGAATTTTAAGTTGCCCTCCAAACATATAGCGCATTTTTGCAGCCTGATTTACAAGCTGATCCATGCAAACAGGCATAAAATCTATATTCATTATTTCAACAATTGGTCTCATCCCAACAATAGCTGAACCGATCCCTGCTCCTATAATCGCTGATTCAGATATTGGGCTATCCATGACTCTATCTTCTCCATATTTTTTCATTAATCCTTGGGTAGCTTGGAAAAGCCCTCCATAATAACCAATATCTTCACCGAGCAAGAATACTCTTGGATCTCTTTCTAAGGCCATATCTAAAGCCTCAACAACTGCCTCTCTGAATGTAATCTCCCTCATATTATTATCTTTCCTCCTTTATGCAAATAAGTCATCATAAATTTCTTCTGGACTTGGAAACGGTGAAGCCATGGCAAATTCAAAAGCCTCTTCTACTCTCTTCTTTACATCTTCTTCAATCTCATCAATCTCTTTTTTCTGGGCAATCTTCTCTTTTATGAGTTTCTCTTTAAAGCACTTGATAGGACATCTTTCCTTCCACTGTTCCATCTCTTCCTTAGTTCTGTATCTCAAACCTAAGTTAGGATCCCCTTCATGATGACCTCTAAATCTATATGTCTTACATTCGATAAGTGTTGGACCTTCACCTGCTTTTGCTCTCTTAACAGCTTCTTTTACAGCTTCATAGACAGCTAAAACATCCATACCATCTACAATAACTCCTGGCATGTTATATCCTGCTGCTCTAACTGCTATGTCTTTTATGGCCTGGTGTCTGTGTTGAGCAACAGATATACCATAAAAATTGTTTTCACAGATAAAGACAACTGGTAGTTTATGGAGGGAGGCAAAATTCATAGCCTCATGAGTTGTTCCTTGATTGGAGGCTCCATCCCCAAAGAAACATAGGACGACCCTATCGAGTTTCTGTTTTTTTACGCCGAGAGCAGCTCCAACAGCAATTGGTGCACCACTGCCAACGATTCCCATTGCACCAAGGATTCCTTTATCAAAGGCAGCAATATGCATTGAACCTCCTTTTCCCTTACAATAACCTGTTCTCTTACCAAATAGTTCAGCCATCATTGGCTTTAATTCTCCACCCTTAGCAATGCAGTGACCATGCCCTCTGTGGGTGCTTGTAATATAATCATCCTTTGTAAGATTCATACATGCTCCAACAGCCACTGCCTCTTCTCCAATATAGAGATGGGCAAGACCAGGGACAGCTCCTCTTGCATATTGATCAACAACCTTCTCTTCGAAATATCTAATCTCAAGCATCTTTTTTAACATCTCAAGCATCATTTCTTTTGAGAGCTTCATCCTTTTTCTCCTTTTATTAATAACCTTTGTTTTTTGATTCATTTCATATTATCCTATATAAGCCATTGTTCCTGGAACTCCACATGAAATTAATTCTTCAATTGGATATTTAAAAATTCTCTCACATCCATCATGTGTAACCACCACTTCTTCTTCAATCCTTGCAGCACCTTTTCCATCAGATGATGGACAATATGTCTCCAAAGCAAAGACCATTCCTTCCTTAATGGGATAAGGATGATCCAAGGAGAATAATCTCGAAATCACTGGCTTTTCCCATATGCTCATTCCAACCCCATGACCAAACTGAAGCAAAAAGGCTTCATCCTCTGTTTTTAAACCAAACTTATCAGGGGTCGGCCAAACCTTTGCCACATCAGCTGTTGTTGCTCCTGGCTTGACTGCATCTATAGAATCCTTTAGCCATTTCCACGCCCATTCATAGGCCTCTAATTGGGCTTTTGTTGGCTTTCCACAAACAAATGTTCTATAATAACATGTCCGATATCCCATAAATGAATGCATGATATCAAGATAAATCATATCTCCTGGTCTAATTATTCTATCTGAAAAAGTATGGGGATGTGGCCGTCCCCTCTCTCCTGCAACACTATTGACACACTCAACTAAATCAGAGCCAAGTGTATAAAGAACATGATTTGCAATCGCTACAAGGTCGTTCTCTCTTACTCCAGGCTTAATAGCCCTAACAATCTCTTCATATGCTGCATCTACCATTGCGGCTGAAACCTTTAATAATTCAATTTCATCTTTTGTTTTAATTATCCTTGCCTCAAGCATTACTTCCTGACCATCAACAATCTCTAAACCCCTTTTTTCCAAAGCCCTGATCAACGGAATATCAGCAATATCCATTCCAACAGGTTTTTTTTCAACCCCATATTCTTTAAGCCATTTATAAATATCATCTGCAACCTTCTCAACGCTTCCTGTTTCAGGTGGAATAGCTCCCCTCATTGATCCCACTGCAGGAAAAACACGATCTGCGATCCAAGGACAAGATATCTTTTTTGCGGGAGTTGCTGGATCGAATAAAAGAGGTTCTCCATCCTTTGGAAGGATACAGTATCGATTCATCTTATTTCTGCACCATTCACCAATTGTAGTACCAGTAATATATCGAATATTATCAAAATCATAGCAGACTAGTGACCCAAGACTGCTCGCCTTTAGGGCCTCTTTTGCTTTTTGTAGTCTTTCCCTTCTTAATCGATCAAAGTTTACCCTTTCCTCAAAATCAACACCCATGATTCCGTATCGCATAATTTTCCTCCTTTCATAATCATTTTAATCCTTCTTAAAAAGAAGGTGGTGTAATACACCATATACTTACTGCAGGAATCTTTCCTATATTTCTTATCCTATGAGGAATTTCACAGGAAAATGATATACTATCATCCTTTTCAAGGATATAAGTGAAACTACCAATCTGAATTTCTAACTTTCCCTTTAACACCAATGCGCATTCTTCACCTCGATGAGTATATGGCTCAGGTCCAGTACTTGCTCCTACATCGTAGATGGCCATTAGAAATTCTATTTTTCCCTGAAGATTTTTGGAAAGTAAATGATATGTGACCCCAGGACAGGGATGGAGAATCTTACGTTCATTTTTCTTTACTACAGGAGAAAATGTATTTCCCCTTTTTTGTGAGACCTCTTCATTGAAAAAAGATGTGATTGAAATTCCAAGTGCATCTGAAATCTTTTTAAGGGAACTTATCGATGGAATAGCAACTCCCCTTTCAACTTGACTTAAAAAGCTTGCTGTAACTCCAACCTCTTTAGAGAGCTCCTTTAATTTCTTTCCTTGGCTGATTCTTATTTCTCTAATTTTTAAACCAATAGACTTCATTTTGTTAAAAATTAATTTAATTTTAATTTTAATTTATTTTAATCCTAAATTAATATTTAAATTCTGTCAAGACAAAAATTCTTTTAAAATCAAAAAACTTGAAAGAAAATTTGAAATCAGGAATACTTTTAAAAATTAATTTTATTAGGAGAAGAAGCTATGAAAGGATTTTTTAATAAATTATTAAGAATTGATCTTAAAACAAAGGCATTTAAAGAAGAACTTATAACGGATTCGGTTATCGAAACACATCTTGGGGGAAAGGGGTTGGGAATTTATTATTTAATGAAAGAAAATCCTCCTGGTGTGGAGCCTTTGAGTCCTCAAAATAAGCTTATTTTCGCAATTGGTCCTGCCACGGATACAAGAATCTATGGTTCTTGTCGTCATGGTGTTTTCACAAAATCTCCGCTAACAGGGATATTCTCTGAATCTTATTCTGGAGGAAAAGCTGCAGAATCTATGAGTCGTACAGGCTATGATGTCTTTATTCTTGAAGGGTCATCTGAAGAACCTATATGGATTGAAATATCTAATAAAAATGTAATCTTTCATGATGCAAAAGACCTTTGGGGAAAAGATACCTATTCAACTGAAGATGAGGTATTGAAAAAAACTAATCAAAAGGGTGCCTCCGCCCTTGTTATTGGTCCTGCTGGAGAGAATCTTGTTCGTTATGCAGTGATTGAAAATGATTACTGGCGATCCTTAGGTAGGACAGGAGTTGGCACAGTGATGGGTGCTAAAAAGGTTAAAGCAATTGTTTTTTATGGAGAAAGAAAAAAGGAGACTGCTTATCCTCAGGAACTTGAAAAATTTGCAAAAGAGACCTTAGAAAGAGGAAAAGATAGCCCCGGAGCACAAGCATACCGTAGACTTGGAACCCCAATGCTTGTCGCTATGAATAATGCTGTAGGTGGATTTCCTTCAAAATATTGGCATCTTGGAACATTTGACGGATGGGAAAAATTAAGTGCTGAGTCTCTCATTGAGCGTTGTGTTGTTAAGCCATCTGCTTGTAGTAAATGTTTTATGGCTTGTGGGAATTTAAGCGAAGTTAAACAAGGAAGGCATAAAGGACTAAAGATTGAAGGGCCTGAATACGAAACTATCTATGCCCTGGGCGGTTTATGTATGGTCCATGATATTGAAGAAGTAGTATACCTCAATGATATTTGTGATCGTTTAGGAATTGATACGATCTCTGCAGGGAGTCTTTGTGCCTTTGCAATTGAGGCCTCTCAAATGGGAAGGATCGATGAGAAGATACAATGGGGAGATGTGGATCGAATTGCTGAACTCCTTTATCAGATTGCATATCGTAAAGGAATTGGTGCTATTTTAGCAGAAGGCATTCGCCATGCCTCAAAGACATGGGATATGGAAGATTTGGCCATTCATGTAAATGGACTTGATCCTGCTGGTTATGACCCAAGGATTTTAAAAGGTATGGGCCTTGCTTATGCAACATCTGACCGTGGGGCATGTCACTTAAGAGCAACTTTTTATAAGGCAGAACTTTCAGGAATGATTCCATCAGAACAAATAGAGGGTAAAGCCAAACTATTTCTTGAATTTGAGGATCGATTTAATATTCATGATTCATTGATCTTATGTCGATTTTACAGGGATATTTATTGGGATTGGAATTATCTTTTAAAAATTGTTGAGCTAACAACAGGTCTAAATTTCGATGAATCTGGGTTAAGAAAAATTTCTTCTACTATACAGAACCAAACACGGTTGTTCAATCTCCGTGAAGGTTTAATACCAAAAGATGATACACTACCAAAAAGATTTTTCGAAGAACCTCTTGGTAAAGAAGGAAAGGTAATCCGTAGAGAGGAATTTCAAAAAATGCTTAGTGATTATTATATTCTAAGAGGATGGGGCCCTGACGGGATTCCCAAACCATAATTGGGATTAGAAAATTTGATTAGGATAGGTATAAAATCGATCTTGCATTTTCTGAAAATATAATACTCTTTTTTATTTCTGAAATTTCTAATCTTTCTATCGAGTTTATAACTTCTCCAAGAGCAATCCCTTTCTCGTTCCCCCTGGATAGGGATAATCGCTACCAAAAAGCATATGTTCTGAACCAAAAAAGGCAAAACCACATCTTAAAGCATTTGTATTACCACCCAATACCGTGTCACCATAAAATCTCTTAAAATATTACATCGGAGGTCTTGTTAGATTAACATAACCTTCTTCTTTAGGGATATTTGATAATAGTAAGATAAGATTTGAAAAAAATGGAACCACTTCTCCACAATGATGGACAATTATTTTTAGATTTGGATACATTTCCATAATTCCAATGAATACAAGTCTTGAAATAACTATGGTTGTTTCATATGGCCATCCGAATGCCATAAACAATCCATAACGGGAAAATTTTTCTTCTGGATAGTCAGCTACATCTTTATCTCTTGATGGATGAATCCAAATTGGAAGATAATATTTAGCCATTTTTTTCATATATGGTATGAGCAAAAACTCTGCTTTATCAATTGGTTTTCGACTTCTTAAGAAGGATTTCGTTATATTTAGGAGGAATATATGTGAAAAAAATATCTATTTTTTCATTTAATTGAGATTGTATCATTTATTTCTTCCCTCTTTATTTATTCTCTATAAAAAACTGGATTTTATTAAATTTTCAAATCTTTCTTTCAAGGCCTAACCAGTATTTTCCTCTAAGCTCTCTTTTTAAAATCTTTCCCTGTGGGTTCTTCGGGAGAGAATTTACAAATTCGACGGATTTTGGGGCTTTATAACGAGCCATGTTTTGTTTACAAAACTCTATTATCTCCTCCTCCGAGGCTGACTTTCCTTCTTTTAAAACAATTACAGCGTGAACTCTTTCAATCCATAAATCATCAGGAACACCAATCACAGCAACTTCAGAAACTGCAGGGTGTTTGTATAGGATTTCTTCTACCTCTCGAGGATATATGTTTTCACCTCCACTTATAATCATATCTTTTTTTCTGTCAACAATGTAAATATATCCTTTGTTGTCATAATATCCCATATCTCCTGTATGAAGCCAACCATCAATCATCACACTCTGCGTCTCTTCTGGTTTATGCCAATATTCGACCATAATGGATTTACTTTTAACAATGATTTCACCAACAACATTTGGAGCAACATCCTGTTGATTTTCGTCTACTATTCTTACATGAACTCCCAAACAGGGTTGGCCGCAAGATGCCAGTATCTTTTGGTTCTCTATAGATTGCTCAATCACCTGATGAGACTTCCTTGAAAGATAGGTTATATCAGGACCTGATTCAGTTTGACCATAGCCTTGCATGAAAATAGAACCAAATTTTCTCATTCCCCTTTTTAATAATTCAGTAGGCATTGGAGAAGCTCCATACCAAATCCTTTTTAAGCTCCGAAGGTCAAATTTTTCAATCTCTGGAAAAGCTAACATACTTACCAGTTGAGTTGGAACAATATGGATGTCAGTAATTCTTTCATCCTGAATAGTCTGAAGAGTAATCTTTGGATCAAAAGAGCGCTGGGGAAGAAGGACATTTGAACCTCCTATATAAAAGAAAGACCAGAAGTGAGTAAACCCTCCAACATGAAAAAGTGGAAGCACCATGAGGTGTTTATCTCCTGTCTCTGCTCCCAATTCGATTACCTTTGTCCTTGTATTTTCAATAGTTCGTCCCTCGGTATAGAGAGCTCCGCGAGGGTCACCAGTTGTCCCACTTGTATAAAGAATAAGGAAAGGATCTTCCTCCCTTACATAAATATTGGGTTCCTCTTCTGGATAATCTTTTACAAATTCATCATAAGAAATCATTTCGGATCCGTTGGTCTCCAAAGAGACATAATGTTTTATTTGAGTAAATTTTGAGCGAAATTGATTTACAGTTTCAATTAATTCTCGACCAACAAAAAGAACTTTTGCTCCCGAATAATTAATCAGATATTCAACCTCATTCGCTTTCAGCCTTGGATTAAATGGCGAAAGGATGAACCCTCCTTTCATAGCAGCGCCATATAAATCTGTATATTCAATACAATTCCAAGAGAATATTCCTATTACATCTCCCTTTTTTATTCCTATAGAATGAAGAGCATGAATCAGTTTATTGACTCTTTTATTATATTGTAAAAATGTAATCCTCTTGTCTCCATAGATAAATCCTTCAAGGTCAGGGTAAAGAATTGAATTTCTGTATATAATATCCGCCCAAGTTCCTATGCAATATCTACATAATTCTTTTAAAACAAACCCTTCTTGCATCTTAGAACTTCTCCTTATTTAATATTGAAAATAGTCCTAAAAGGATCAAAGAATTAAATTAAAGTTGAAATTTTTCTTTCACGATATGTTTTTTCCATTTTTATGAGAATTTCACCAAATTCTATAGAATGAATCCTCATCTGTTGATAAGCTTCATCTGGATCACGGGCCAAAACTGCATCGACGACTTTATTATGCATTCCAGGTGGATGTAACTTATATGGGTCTGGTGAAACAACTTCAATAATCTTATGGGTCAACTTCATAGAAGAGCGAAGAATAGCTTCTAAAAACCTATTTCCACACATTTCAGCTAAGATATAATGGACGGCTGTCTTCATCTCAATATCTTCTTGGAGGGATGAAGTTGGAAGTTCTTCATTTTCGATAGCCTTTTTTAGCCTTTTGCCATATTCAGAAGTAACATTTAAGGCTGCTAATCGTGCAATTTCTGGTTCAACAAGAAGTCTCACATGATAGAGCTCTGGGATAGATATCTTATCTGCTAAAAAAAGGTCTAAAAAGGCGTCGGTGATGTGGTCAAATGTTAACTCTTTTACAAAGACACCACCATTTACTCCTTGGCGTGTAATCACAAAGCCTGAATTCTCGAGGATTCTTAAAGCTTCTCTTATAGCAATTCTACTTACTTGAAATTCATCGGCAAGGTCTTTCTCAGATGGAAGCTTCTCACCTGCTTTAAAATGTCCATTGAGAAAGGACTGTTTTAGTTGCTCTGCAACTTCCGCTGATATCCTTTGCTGTTTTATAGGTTTAAACTTGGCCATGACATTAAAAATATTATTACAGACAAAATTTTTTTTCAAGAATTTTTTTATTGACAAAATATTTTAATTTGTTTAAATATTAAATTGTAAAAAATTTTTCTAAAATCAAAATTTATGAATTTAGCAACCAATCTTGAAAGATCGGCTTTCTTCTTTCCTGATAGACCTGCCATAATTGAAGGCGAAAATGAAATTAATTATGCTCAGTTTAATGAAAATTCAAATTTAGTGGCAACAGCCTTATTAAAATTAGGGGTTAAACCAGGAGATTTTATTGGTTTGTGTGCTCCAAATTCTAAAGATTGGCTTATATTTTATTTTGGTATTTTAAAGGCTGCTGGAGTAGCAGTAACATTATCAAGCCTTTTAAAACGTGATGAACTTCAACTCCTATTGGGCCATTGTAGACCCAAAATCCTTTTTACAAGTGACGAAAAACTTAATGATCTTTATTATTTAAAAGAGTCCTTAGGAATTGAAATGCTTATTTCTCCCAATGGTGATATGGATTTAACTCAACTATATAAGAAAGGGGAAAAATCTTTTAAGGCCATAAAAAGGGATAGAAAAGATACAGCGGCAATTCTTTATACAGGCGGAACCACTGGCACTCCAAAGGGTGTAATGCTTAGCCATGAAAATATTAATGTTTCAGCTCATAATGTAGCCTTTTGTGAACACTCATCGATTTATGATCGCGCCATATGCTTTTTACCATTTAATCATGTATTTGGTCAGATGCATATCATGAATTCAACGATATTAAGTGGGGGGTGTTTAGAATTAATTCCTTCATTTGATCTGGATAAACTCCTCTGGCTTACTAAAGCAGGAAGGATTACAAAGCTATTTGGAGTCCCAACAGTATACGCAAGGCTATTGACAGTTGAAAACCTTAGGGAAAAGCTTGGAAATGTGCGCTACTGTTTTTCAGCTGCAGCATCTATGGCCAAAGAGATCGTTCGTCAATGGAAAGAGGAAACTGGTCTTACAATATATGAAGGCTATGGAATGACAGAAACTGCTTCTGCTGTAACTTATAATCATATCTATCGCCATGTGGTTGGATCGGTTGGAGAAACAGTCCCAGGCGTTGAAGTGGAAATTAGAGATTTAAATGGAAATGAGTTAGAACAAGGAAAAGAAGGAGAAATATGTATAAAAGGCCATAATGTAATGAGTGGTTACCTTAATAATCCTGAGGAAACCCGTTTGGCATTCTGGGAGAATGGATGGCTTAGGTCAGGAGATATAGGTTTCTTGGACGAAGATGGATATCTCTATATTATTGATCGAATAAAAGAAATGATTATTACAGGAGGTGAAAATGTTTATCCCCGCGAGGTAGAGGAGATCATTTATAAGAGACCCGAAGTTGAATTATGTGCTGTTATAGGTATTCCTGATAAAGAATGGGGAGAGCGTGTAACGGCATTTATAATTCCAAAATCTGGAGAAAAAATTGATACCGATGAAATGAAACGATTTCTTAAAACCCAACTCTCACCTTTTAAGGTTCCAAAAGATTACATTATTGTGAATGATCTTCCAAAAAGTCCTGCAGGGAAAATTTTAAAGAGAGAATTAAAAAAACAATATATTGAGGGGAAAATAGAGCAAATTAAAAATATTTAATATTTATTTGAAATACTTTTTCTTTAAAAAGGTCAACAAAACATTTTTATTATTTAAAAGAGCAATAAGAGAAAACCGATCTTTTATGTGTTAAAAAAGTTTCAAAAAATATGGGAAAAGATATTAGATTAAAAATAGAAAGTATATCTTTAAATTTTGGTGGAGTTTCTGCTCTCTCAGATGTAAGTCTGGATGTTAAAGATAAAGAGATATTGGCTATTATTGGTCCTAATGGAGCTGGAAAGACAGCCCTTCTTAACTGTATTAATGGCTTTTATAAACCTCAAAAAGGTGAAATATATTTTGATGGAATGAAAATCACTCGTATGCGGCCGGATAAATTAGCTAAACTTGGTATAGCAAGGACATTTCAAAATATCGAGCTTTATACAGGGCTTACAACTCAAGACAATATTATGGCTGCTCGACATGTTTTGATGAAACAAAACTTTGTAACTGGAGCAATATACTTGGGATGGGCAAAACGTGAAGAGATCGAACATCGTAAGATTGTTGAAGAAATTATTGATTTTATGGAGATTGCACCTATCCGAAAAAAGATTGTTGGAGTTTTACCTTATGGATTAAGAAAAAGAGTTGAACTCGCAAGGGCATTAGCTTTAGAACCTAAGATCCTTCTTCTTGATGAACCAATGGCTGGAATGAATTTAGAAGAAAAAGAAGATATGGCTCGTTTTATTATTGATATTTTTGAAGGACAAGGAGCCACTTACCCAAATACTCCTGTTTTAAGAGATGGAGTTAGTTCAATCATCCTTATTGAACATGATATGGGAGTAGTAATGGACCTTGCACAAAGGGTAATAGTTCTTGACTTTGGTAAAAAGATTGCTGAAGGAACTCCTTCAGAAATTAGCACTAATCCTCAAGTCATTAGTGCTTATCTGGGAAAAGAAAAATAAAATTTGAATATAGAGTATAGACTCCGAATTTAGGAGAAAAACTTTTATGCTTAAAGTAAATAATATTGAAGTTCGTTATATGGGTGTTATCCAAGTTCTTAGAGGTGTTTCACTTGAAGTAGATGAAGGTAGAATTGTTTCACTCCTTGGAGCTAATGGTGCAGGAAAAACAACAACCTTAAAAGCAATTTCAGGAATGTTAAAAACAGAAGAAGGAGAAGTAACAGAGGGAAATATTGAGTTTGATGGTAAAAGAATCGACCGATTTGGTCCAGAAGAGGTTGCAGCCCTCGGGATAAGTCAAGCCATGGAAGGAAGAAGGGTTCTCGAGCATCTTAGTGTTGAAGAAAATTTATTGGTAGGTGCTTATTGTCGAAAGGATCGTCAAGGTATCAAGAAGGATATAGAAATGATATATCATTGGTTTCCCAAGCTTAAAGGACTTAGCAAACAGATGAGTGGATACCTATCAGGTGGGGAGCAACAGATGCTTGTTATTGGTCGAGCCTTGATGTCACGTCCAAAACTTTTACTCTTAGATGAACCATCTCTTGGGCTTGCTCCTTTATTGGTTCAGGAAATTTATGAAATTATTCAGAAAATAAATGCTGAACAAAAGACCTCCATGCTTATTGTAGAACAAAATGCCATTGCAGCTCTTAGTATCTCAAACTATGGTTATGTCATAGAAAATGGTAGAGTTGTGCTTAGCGGTCCTGCCGAGGATTTAAGAAATAATGATGATATACAAGAATTCTATATGGGACTTTCTGCACTTGGCTCAAGAAAGAGTTATCGAGAAGTAAAACATTACCACAGAAGGAAAAGATGGGTAGCTTGAAAGATAAATGTTCTTTTGAATTAGGAAAAAACGAAAGAATATTAAATTTAGAAAAGGGAGATACCTGGCCCAAGATTCTTAAATATAATTACGAAAAATATGGTCAAACTAAAAAGGCAATGAGAAAAAAGAGGTTTGGGATATGGGAGCCCTTTACTTGGAAAGATTATTACCTGAAGGTTAAATATCTTGCCTTGGGTCTATTGTCTCTTGGTTTTGAAGCTGGAGATAAATTGTTAATAATTGGAGATAATTCCCCAGAATGGTTTTATGCTGAACTTGCATGTCAGACAAATCACGGCATTTCAGTAGGTTTGGATGCTGATTTGACTCCCTCTGAGATAAAATATTTTGCTAAAAATTCTGAGGCAAGGTTTGCCTTTGTTCAAGATCAGGAGCAGGTGGATAAATTTCTTCAAATCTTAGATGATTTGCCATTGCTTAAAAGGATTATATATTGGAACTATAAAGGACTTGCTCACTACCATGAATCAATTTTGATAGGCTTAAAAGAGGTTATCCATCTTGGTGAAAAATACGAAACTGAATATCCTGGAATTTTTGAAAAAAATTTAGAAACAGGAAATTCCGAAGATATTTGCTCTATTGTTTATACTGCTGGAACAACTGGACTTTCACCTAAAGGAGTTATTCATACCTTTAAGAGTTTAATGATAAACGCTGAGAATCAATTGAGTCTTGATCCATGGCTTGAAAAAGATAATCTTTTACCGTATCTGCCACCTGTAGGCATAACGGAGAAGTTATTCTTAATTGGTTGTCATCTCCTTTCAGGGTGCACACTTAATTTCGCAGAGGAGCCTGAAACTCGAGAAAGGGATATAAAGGAAATTTCTCCTGATATTGTTTTTTATGGTGCAAGGATATGGGAACAACAGGCTTCAGCAATCCAGGCTCGAATCCTTGGAGGTGATGCACTAAAAAAATTCTTTTTCCAGAAACTAATGCCCATTGGTTATAGGATAGTTGAGTTAAACTATAAGAAACAGAAACCGACTCTTCATTTAAAAATGCTTTATTGGCTTGCTAAATTAATTTTATTTAATCCAATTAAGAGGGCTATTGGACTTTCAAAAGCAAGACTCTGTTATTGTACTGGTTCAATGCTTAGCCCTGAAGTCTTTAAGTTCTATCATGCCTTAGACCTTCCACTCAAGAGTGTTTATGAAACTACAGAAGGTGGCATTCTAACAGGAGTTAAAAATGATGAAATTACTTTCGAAACCGTAGGCCAAATTTATCCTGGAACAGATTTAAGAATAACAGCTGAGGGAGAATTGATTTTTCGACATCCTGGAATATTTATTGGCTATTATAAGAATCCTAAAGAGACTGAAAGAGTCTTGAAGGATGGTTGGTTTTATAGTGGAGACATTGGATATATAAGGGATGACGGACAATTGATAATTTTGGATCGTCTTAATGATATTATCCAACTTGAAAATGGGAAGTTGCTTTTCCCTCAATCAATTGAATGCCGACTTAGGTTTAGCCCTTATATTAAAGATGCATGGATCGTTGCAGGACCAGAGGGAAAATATGTATCTGCTATCATTGTTATCAATTATAATTATGTGAGTCGATGGGCTGGACAAAGGAGAATTAGTTATACTACGTTTACAGACCTCGCTCAAAAAGATGAGGTATATGAATTAGTTAAGAATGATATTGAGAGAATCAATAAAGAGCTATCACCTGAGATTAGAATAAAAAAGTACGTCAATCTTCATAAGGAATTTAACCCTGACGATGGTGAACTTACAAGGACGAGAAATCTTAGAAGAAAATTACTTTCAGACCGATATCATGAGCTTATCAATGCAATTTATCAAGGGCACTCTGAGATACCAATCGAAATATTTTTAAAGCAAAGAGACGGAAGAATGGGAACGATTAGAACCTATCTTAGAGTAAAATCACTTGAAGGAGTGGATGAATGAATTTCTTTTTACAATTAGTCGTAACGGGTTTTGCCCTTGGGATGGTTTATGCACTTGTAGCCTTAGGCTTTGTTATTATTCTTAAATGTTCTAATGCTTTTAATATTGCACAAGGTCATTTTGTATTAATCGGAGGTTATCTGGGATATACCTTCTTAGTCGTATTTGGGCTTCCAATATGGGCAACCATATTATTAGCTATTGCTTCAGCCATTGTGATGGGAATTTTAATAGAAAGACTAACCTTAAGACCTCTGATAGGTCAACCGGAACTTGCCATTATTATGATGACAATTGCATTATCAAGTGTATTAGAAGGTCTTGCCACATTCATCTGGGGCGGTGAGTATAAGACCTATCATGGAGTACTGCCCACCTTATCAGTTAAGATTGGCGGAATATCCATACCTTCAGAACCCTTTATTGGACTTATTGTTTCCATTATAATTGTAGCCATTCTTCTACTATTCTTCAGATATACAAAGATGGGGTTGGCAATGAGAGCAACGGCTGAGGATCTCCAGGTAGTTCAGAGTTTAGGAATTAAAGCCACAACTGTTTATGCAATTTCTTGGATTGTTGCCTGTATTGTAGGTATAATAGGAGGAATTCTTTTAGGAGCTGTTTCAGGTGTAATGATACCTCTTGCTGAGGTTGGTGGGAAAGCATTCGCGGTAGTCCTTTTAGGAGGTGTTAACTCTATCGGTGGAGCTATTTTTGCGGGAATCATACTTGGAATATTAGAAAATGTAGCCGCTGGATATCTTGATCCCCTCCTTCCTCGAGGAGGGTTAGCACATGTTTTTCCTTTCATTGTAATGATCATTGTTCTCGTCTTTAAACCCCATGGTCTATTTGGACTTGAGAGGATAGAGAGGATTTAATCCATGAAATTTTATGAAAACTATGCTCAAGATATGGCTATCATAAGAAATCCTCTTCAATGGATCGTCCTCTTTTTGTTCATTATCTTAATTGCTCTGTGCCCCTTTTTTGTTACCGATAGAATTTTAACATTAATGACAATGATTGGTATTGCAGTCATTAGTGTTCATGGATTAAGTATCTTAACAGGATTTTGTGGGCAAATATCTATTGGCCATGTTGGATTCATGGCAGTAGGAGCTTACACTTCTGCTATTTTAACAGCAAAGCTTGGTTGGTCATTCTGGGTATCTCTTCCCTGTGCAGCACTCGCAGCAGGAATTGCAGGTTTAATCTTTGGCCTTCCCTCATTAAAGATTAAAGGATTCTATTTAATAATGGCAACAATAGCTGCTCATTTTATTATTATTTGGCTTGTCCTTCAATTCCAAAGTATTACCGGAGGAGCTGATGGTTTGCCTGTCCCAAAGCCTAAAATCTGGGGCTTTGTTTTAAAATCAAAGTCAAGTTACTTTTATTTAGTAATGTTAATTGCTTTTCTTGCCACAATCGTAACAAAAAATATTTTACGAACGAGGGCAGGTCGTGCCTTTGTGGCCATCAGAGATAATGATCTTGCAGCTGAAGTTATGGGTATCAGTCTTTGGAGTTATAAACTACAAGCATTCTTTATCGGTTGTGTTTATGCAGGGGTCGCAGGTGCACTGTTGGTGCATTATTTTGCTTTTGCAAGCGTTGATCAGTTCCCTTTTATGGATTCGGTATGGTATTTGGGAATGTTAATTGTTGGAGGGATGGGAAGCACAACAGGTGCTATCTTGGGAGCTATTGCTCTAAAACTATTAGATGAGCTTGTTACCATTGTGGGACCAATTCTTTCTGGGGTTGTAGCTGCTCAGGCTGCAGCTTCACTCGGATTAATCACCCGGGGGTTAGTAATAATTCTCTTCCTTATATTTGAACCAAGAGGTCTTACTCACCGTTGGGAAATTATTAAAGCCTACTTCAAATTATGGCCTTTTTCACACGAAGAGTGATTCAGAAAGGAGGTGGGGGAATCAAAAAATTTAAGTTAAAAAATTCATTTCGTTAAAAATTATACATAGAAAGGAGGAAAAAAATGAAAAAAATAAAATTTATAGTTTGTGTGTTGTTTTTAATTTTAGTATCCTTAATGTTTATTTCTACGACACAGGCTCAGAAGAAACTCTATATCTCTGGGACACAATCATTAACTGGCCCTTATGCAGAGGATTCAGCAGCGGTTTTGGCAGCCTTTGAGGATTATGCCAAGTATGTTAATGAAACAAAAAATTTGGCCCCTTGGCGAAAAGAGAAATTTCCTGCTGATATCACTCTTGAAGTTCTTTGGCGTGATGATGAATTAAAACCAGCCAAAGCACTCACAATCTATGAAGAGCTTAAGGCAAAAGGGATGCTCGTTTATAGAATATCAGGATCTCCAATAGCCTTAGCTTTAAAGGATAGACTAAATGAGGATCGGATGGGTGCAACAAGTATGGCCACTGGTCCTTATCTCCTAAAACCACCTCAAACCATATTTACTTATTATCCAATTTACACTGATTCTTTAGCAGCTATTGCAGATTGGTTTAAAGAGAATTGGAAAGAGGCAAGAAAGCCAAGAGTAGCTTATCTTACAGCAGATAATGCAATGGGAAAATCCATTGAGATACCAGAAATGAGGGCATATCTTGAAAAGATTGGCTACGAATTTGTTGGAAGCCAGTATGTACCTCTTATTCCTACAGCCCCCCCAACAACTCAGCTCTTGTGGCTTAAACAGAATAGAGTAGATCTCGCCCTTGGTGTAATGGTTAATCCAGGTTCACAACCCACCGTAAAAGAGATGGTCAGACTTGGTATGGGGCCACATTTGGAATACAAAATGGTTTTTGGAGTTGCAACTCCAGGACATATTGCAGTTTTTGCACCAGCAATGGGAACACTTGGAGATGGTTATGTATGTGCAGGAAGTTTTCCACCCTTTGACGATCTTTCAACCCCAGGAATCAGATTTATCCATGAGATTCAGAAAAAGTATCATCCTGAAAAATGGGTTGGGCATATTCAATATATTGGAGGCTTGCTTGAGGCTATGATTCAAACTGAGGCACTCAGATTGGCTATGCAAAAAGTTCCATTTGAAAAACTTAAGCCAGTAGATGTCCTTACACATGGTTTTTATCAGATTAAAAATCTTGAAACAGGCGGTTTAAGCAGCACTCCAATTACTTATGGTCCAGGAAAGATTGAAGGGGTTGATGCGGTTCGGGTTGACCAGCTTCAAAAAGGTAAGATTGTAAAATTAGGTCTCTGGCCTTGCCGTCATATTTATTAGAAAGTTTTTAATTAGGGGTTAAGGGTAAGAAGCATATTTTTATGACTTAACTATTATGTTAGCTAAATTTTCACTTCCCACACTTAGGCTTCTTAACCTTAACCTAATATTTTTTTCTTCAATAATAATTATCAATCTTGAATAAAATATTATTAAAATGTTAAAGGCTGTTCAATAATTGGGAGTTTTTGTAGGATAAGATTGATTAGATAATTTTTTAAAAGGATTATAAGCAATGTTGGGAGCAATTAAATATTCTGATCAGCTCATCTGGGCTTTTCCTCCTCCTTTAGAAGATAATTTAATGCTATTTAGGTATTCTAAAGATAGACCAATCCTTTACCATAATTATAATTTATTTCCCGAAAGATCTTTATACAGGCAAAAGGCCTACTTTGAGTTTCATCCCTGCG
>Ga0078972_1000811_pt1 | contig 127944 bp, 110 predicted proteins | sample YelNatPaOPGAMG01_FD_67568 | JGI IMG/M metagenome (GOLD analysis project Ga0078972, IMG submission 67568) | Hot spring thermophilic microbial communities from Obsidian Pool, Yellowstone National Park, USA - OP-RAMG-01 (SPADES assembly) (version 2) | ecosystem: Environmental > Aquatic > Thermal...
TTTGGCAAAGGACGCAGAAAATATGGAGACTCGTACGACCGGGATGACAAGTTACAGGCCAGAGTTGCAGAGCTGTACCATATTTAGCCGAAACCGAAGGTTGTATAGTTGTGGACTCCAATAAACCTGTAGACGAAGTGACAGAACTCCCCAGTCTGGTTCAACGTCGGTGCTCCCGACCCATCCGGAAGTGAACAGGTCTCAGCCTGCTTCCTCGAACCCGTCCAGGACTCCCTGGACTCCATCATGAAGCTCGCAGTCACTATGTCCGTCATCTTCAAATCGGGTTCCGGAGTCGGGGCTAACCTCAGCAACATCCGAAGCAAGGAAGAATTCCTCTCCTCCGGGGGACGACCAAGCGGCCCTCTCTCGTTTATGCAGATCTACAACTCCGTCGGAAATGTAGTCAAATCCGGCGGAAGAACAAGAAGAGCCGCAATACTCCTTCGGCTCGATTGCGACCATCCTGATATTCTTGATTTTATTACTAGTAAATCTAATGAGGAACTTAGAGTTAGAAAGATGGTTGAGGAAGCTGGGTTTTCCCCCAACTTCTGGGAGGAGGACAGCGCCTATTCCCGGGCTTGGTACCAGAACACGAACATCTCAGTCGGAGTAACAGATGCGTTCATGCGCGCTGTCGAAAATAAAGAGGATTGGAATTTGATCTCCAGAACCACTGGGGAAACTATACATACAGTCAAGGCTCACGAACTCTTCTACGAAATGGCCAAGGCCGCCTGGATATGCGGAGACCCAGGAGTCCAGTTCGAGGATACAATCAACAGCTGGAACACCTGTCCGAATTCCGGGAGAATCACAACCAGTAACCCGTGTTCCGAGGTGTTCTTCCTCGATCACTCAAGCTGCAACCTCGCGGTACTGAACCTGATTAAGTTCTGGGAAAATGACACCTTCAATATCCAGGATTTCAAAGCCGCGGTCGAACGAGCTATTACAGCCCAGGAGATCCTCTGCGAACTTGGAACATACCCAACACCGGAAATAACACAGACCACCAAGGACTTCAGACCCCTGGGGCTCGGATTCACAAACCTCGGAGGGCTCCTCATGGTCATGGGCCTTCCATACGACTCCGATGAAGCCAGAGCCACAGCCCGGGGGATCGCATCCCTCATGACAGCCACAGCTTACCTCACATCCGCCCGGTTGGCCAAAGTCCTGGGTCCATTCAAGTTCTTCCGAAAGAACAAGAAACCCATGCTCGCAGTGCTTAACCGACACTCCAAAGTCGCCGCGGAAATGGAAGATTCCTTCGGGTTGATTAAGGAGTCCTTGAAGGTCTGGAAAGAAGCTGTAAACCTCGGATCTAAACAGGGATTCAGAAACGCACAGGTAACGTGTCAACCTCCGGCCGGAACAACAAGTTTTATGCTCGATGCGGATACAACCGGGATCGAACCGGAAGTGTCCCTCCTTAGAGTTAAGTTCCTCTCCGGCGGTGGAGTGATGAACTTGGTGAATAGATTAGTTCCTCAAGCTTTGGAAAGATTGGGTTATTCAAAGGACGAAATTGATACAGCACTTAAGTACATCGAGGAGAATAAAACTATCCAGGGGTGCCCGGTCCTCAAACCAGAACATGAACCCGTGTTCCACTGCGCATACCCCGCCGCTCCCGGAGATAAGTGCGTGTCCCCTATGGGTCACCTCCTGATGCTCGCGGCGGTACAGCCCGTCATATCAGGTGGAATCTCGAAAACAGTTGCCCTGCCGCACGAAACTACCGTAGACGAAATCCTAAACATATACACCCAGGCTTGGAAGCTTGGACTTAAATCCGTAACGGTTTACCGGGACGGATCCAAGGCATCCCAGCCGGTCTCAACGGAAAAAGGAAAGAACGGTAAAAACGGAAGGAAGAAGCCGAAGAGGGAGAAACTCCCAACTACCCGGAAATCCATAACCCATAAGTTCTCCGTCGCCGGTCACGATGGATATATCACAGTCGGTACATATGAGGACGGAAGACCAGGTGAGGTGTTCCTCGTAATGAATAAAGAGGGTTCCGTAATCCGAGGGCTTATGGATGCGTTCGCAATTACCTTGTCAGTCGGACTCCAGCACGGAATTCCACTCGAGTGCTTCTGCAAGAAACTCGAACACATGAGGTTTGACCCATCCGGTATAACCGGAAACCCCGAAATCCCGTTCGCTAAAAGCCCCGTGGATTATATAGCTAGGTGGTTAATGAAGGAGTTCGGTCCGGGGAATGAAGATGGTAATGGAAATGGTGAAGAGGTCAAGGTCTTAGGGGTTGAATCCTCTAACTTCGGTTCGGATGCATCAGTGTGTGCCGAGTGCGGTTCTATCATGGTCCGAACCGGAGCTTGCCATACATGTCCAAACTGCGGATCAACTACATCATGTGGATAAAGGAGGTTTGAAATGAGTTGGGAAATCAGTGAAGAGGAGTTGGAACAGATTAGTAGGGAAATAAACGAGGATATGAAAAAACACCCCAGAAAGTACGCAACAGTAGCACTTAAACAGGAGCACATACCATCCCTGTATCTTCTTCTTGCATCCATTAAAAGTGGAACTTCCCTCCTCCCAAAGAGGGACCACGCAAGAGTTGTCTTTCACAATATAGCACAGGATACAATGCGAACAGCTTGTAAACCGAGGAAGCTTGGGAAAAAACTTTCCAGAATTCTCGGTGTCCCGGAAGAAAGGGTCTCAAACCCAAAGTTTTGGCTCCCGGCGATTATGGAACAGTTCCCACACTGCTTCAGATATACAATACATAAAATCCGGGATCTGTACACAATTAGATCATTAGCCTTCCAGCCGGGTGAAGTTGAGGATAAAATCTTCGCCCTTCTTGAACCCGAGATAGTCGCAGGTGCCGCGTTCGGTGCCGCATCCATCGCAACTGCGGTACTCAACGAGGAGTTGAGACAGACAACCAAACATTACTTCGATGTCGTCTCAATCATGAAGGAGTTCGACCTGGTGGCGGAACAGCTCGAGAAGATACCGTCAGACCCAGTAATCGATTGGTACAAGTCGGTGTTCAATGTCTACACCATCTGGATGCAGACCAGCAGTTTCAGGAAGGTGTTCCTTGATGAACCGTCTGTACCTCCTCATCTCGGATGGACCAGGTTCCATGCACTTGTTTCAATCCCGAACACCATCTATAACTTCATCAGGTACGTGGTTCTCGAACCGAGAGAGGAAGGATTCTACGGCCCTCTGTATGATACATTGAGGCATGAACTCAAGGATGCTGTGAACCTCGGCATCAAACCCGTAGAAAATATCGAAAGAATGTTCCCAGAACCACCGGAAGATGTCGTTCAGAGACTTAGATCACTTAGCGCCGTTTGAAAGAGTCCTGGGACCGGGCAGGAGAAGCGGCCACTGTGTCGTCTTCCCCTGCCCCAACCCGGGGTGTAACGGAGAGATCTGGGTCGAAAACGAAAAGCCCGGGAAGCTCGGGCTTTTCATCTGCTTCCACTGCGGACTGAGAGGTTCACATATATCATTCGCGAAAGAACATAACCTCGAAGTCCAACCCATAAAAATCCCCATTCCCAAACTTCCACCAGCAGTCATCCCAATCAAGCTTCTCGCCATTCGAGAGTAGGGAGACTCCGACTACCTCCAGTTCGAGGGTTCTGTTACTCGTCGTAAGGGATCCAAGGTTCTCTGCCCTAGCACGGAGTCTATCCGGGGGATTGACCTCATTCCTGGTGGAAGCGGAAAGACAGTTTAGGATAGTAGAATACTGGTCCAAGGTTGACCCGGAGAGTAAAAGCACGAGAAAAGAAAATATCCGCGTCCTGATAGATTTATCCCGATCTATCAAAGGACGCGGATTGGAGGGGGTGAGTGAGTTAAAATCCAAACTCAGGGGCTCATCCAAGAAGACCGGAGTGACAATCTCCACCATCCACGGGGCAAAGGGTCTGGAGTGGAACCACGTGGTCGTGGCCGGATGCAGTAAAGGACTCCTTCCCTACGAGGCCGCCCAGACAAAATCGGACCCCGATGAGGAAAGAAGATGTATGTACGTCGCCGTAACCCGAGCATCCGATACCCTTACCCTAACCTGCCCAAATATGATAGAGAAAACCCGGCCTCTTGGCGCATCCCCTTATGTCGGAGAAATCAGCGGAGCTTTCAATTAACCGAACCGCCGGGTCTTTTATCTCTTGATATCCCTCCGACTCATTTGGTAGTCCCATGCTGCTTCATCTCTCATCTCGGGATAACAGAGATGTGCGAACTCACACTGATAGTAGCACTCACGAGGTTTATATACACATCCGTCATAGTACCAGTTCCTTGGAGGAAGCTCCCCTTTATCGACGTGTTCCCAAACCGAATGAACCCTGCTCAAAACCTGTTCCTGGATGATGGAACTAATGGGAGTGATCATTTGCTTCACCGGTACGTCGTACACCGACTCCTCCTCATACTCCTTAAGATCTGCGTCCTTTGCTACGTAGAGGAATATAATCCCCTTAATATCAATCCCAAGGTGCTTCTTTATGAGATAGGTGTGCATATGAGCCTGGGCTATGTGCTCGGGATTTATCAGCTCGGTGAATCTCCCGGGGGTGTGACGATAATCCCACCACCGGTAAGGGGTATGTTTGTATCGGAGGGAACCTTCTCCCATTTGGAGATGTTCTCGTAATCATTCGCCAAAATCTCCGGTCGGTCGGTTATACACTTGATCTCAATCAGATACCGGCCGCAGATACCACAGGTGCTTTCCCCTTTGCAATTTGGACATGGGATAAGATCACCATCGGGAGTAATCTGTAAAGGGGTCGTAATTCCGTTACAGCAGCCCATAATCCTGAGGTCGTCATCCTTCAACTGGATCTCCGCATCACCCTTCCACTGAAGCAGCTTCTCCTCATCAAGGTACGGTTCACACCGGAGCCACTTCATGTCCATGAGCCACCTTTGTATCATATGACGAATAGAATTCTCAAGATAAATGTTGAACAGTTCATGTGAACTCAACACAGGTTTAAACTTAAGAGTGTTCCGAAGTTCTTCAGGAACTCCATCCCGATCTTCAAGCGCCATCTGTCTGAAGATGTCATAAGCCAGCCTTCTAGTACAGTTTCCAACAGAACTTACCTGAAGCATTATTTTTCCTTCCTGGAGAGCTTTTCTCTTCTCCAAACCCCTTATCCAGAGTTCCTGCAGATGAGAACCCAATGCCATTCGAATTAGCATTTCAAAGTCTTGTGACATTTCAATCTACCTCCTTAATTTTTTAATTCTTCTCACTCCCAAAGGAAAGGAAACCAACACAAATAGGGATTACCCCTGTATCTATTCAATCACCTCCTTCTCCTGGGGCGCGGCTGCACCCACGACTGAACTCTCTGGCTTTTGGGATTCACACCCAGGGTTTGCAGTCTCAAACCCAAGATGGTATCCCAAAATACATAGTTTTCCAAAGCCTGGGGATCACAACCAACTGCGCAATCCTATCTCCCCGGCGGACGAGGAAATCTTTTTCTCCCAGGTTCATCAAAATCACACCAACCGGGCCCCGATAGTCTGAATCAATCGTCCCCGGTGAGTTCAGCACCACCACCCCGTGCTTCAGCGCTAATCCACTTCTCGATCTGATTTGAGCTTCATATCCCTTGGGAACCGCAATCGAGAACCCAGCGGGGATTAACTTTATCCCTCCGGGTGGAATTACCACTTCACTCTCAACCGCAGCCCTTATGTCCATTCCAGATGACCCAGGTGTCGCATATTCCGGATACGGAAGTCCATCTCCCTCAGGGAGTCGCTTAATCGGAACCCAAATCTTCTCCAAAGGACGCACACCCCCTACGACGAACCAGGGACTATCACCTGGGCCGTCTCAACTTGCATCTGGAGTCCAATCAAATCATCCAGGGCTAACCCCAAAAGTTGTACATTGATCTCCTCCTGAGTTATCCGCGCGTTGATCTCCTCAAACATATCCAAAATCCCAGGATATCGTGGATAAAACTTCATCGGATTTACCCATATCATCGGCCTCTTGTACGAGAGAGGCGCAGAAAACTTACTCACAAAGCATCACTCCCCAGAACCCGTTTCAAAATCAAGACAACATCTCCAACGTCCAAGAACCCGTTAAGGTTCAAATCCGCCCGGTCCAATTCCCACCACTCCACCACTTCACGATCCACAATCTTCCTCAGCGCTATTAAAACATCACGAATCGTGATCCTACCATCAGCATCAATATCCCCACTCGGAACCTTCACCACACACGATGCCTGTGCAGTTACCGGTGTTTCCAGCTCCGGATGAATGTACTCCACCCAAACATCAACCGGGGGCCGAAACAGGTTTAACGCCAGAAACACCAGGAACCATAACTGCACCTCACATCACTCCGTTCTCCAGTCCTCGACTTTCAAAGTCCGACCATAATCATCTGCAGACATCCCCTTGGGAACACGACTCTCCCAGTCGGGCAAAACAGCCGTGGTCCCCTCCAGGTTCGCTAACTCCTCAGGGAAGAATGACACGTCCGTTATAATCCCAGTCTTTATCCCGTACTTCTTCCGGTGCTCCCGAACATTACGTAGGGTCTGCTTGAACCACTCTGGGGCGTACTTCCGCCTCACTTTGAAAGATCCGAAACTTTGGTTAATAACAACTTCAAAAAGGGGCATGAGGAAGGTCATCTCGTGGTATAGATGTCCGACTTCTTCGTACGTCAGTCCGTACCGCGCCTTGTAGAACCTATCCAACACCCCATTCAACAGTGCCTGTGGAAAAACCGTGGGCCACACCGGATACGGATGGCACCAATGGAACTCCCTTCTAAGTTTTTTCCACCTCAAAACTACTTCGTGATCCGGAGACTCCAGATCCTCACCCTTTTCAAGCTTAAACAGGGGTTTCCCGAACTTTCCGAATGAAAGCCATTCAATCAGCCTCATGCCGTCCCAAACGTTCGGTTCTTCATCCTTGTCGATGAAATAATCATCAGCTCCGGCAAAGATAGTCGGGATCCCCTCGTTGTTCAGTGGATTATACACCGCTCGCATATACGGCTCTTTATTGAGGATCCTCGGAGGTGTGTACCCCATGTAGTGATGGTGCGGTATGAACGGGAAGAGGTCGCGATAGTAATAACTCGGGTACAGGAACGACTCCTTAAGCGTCATCCGGGCCAGCCACTCCAACCAATCCGGGATCGGAAACTCCCTGAAATCCTTGTCCGTAAACTCATTCACATCCCCGGTTACCTCTTCCCACCTCAGCCCGGTTTCAAAGTGTCCAACAATAGCATCCCGAGGGGAAAGTTCCTTCCGGGCCAGGAGAATTCGCTCCTTGATCATGAACTTCAGAAGTTCCCAGGTCCGTTCTTTCTCGTCCTCGAGTTTGCATATCGCCCGGATGATCGGTATCTGGTTCTCAAGACTCCACGGAATGTCACTCGGATGCGGAGTCGACCTCGTTATGGTGTTTATCTGCTTCACCGTGTTTTGGGACCCGTTGGAAGCCCCACCCGTCCCGGATTGGGCGGGTTTCACCTCATATGTCTCAAGCTTCACCTCCGCCGGGCCCCTCTGGGCGAAAAAATCGATCACCGAATCCCCGGAATTCTCACTCTCAGATTGTTTCTCCGAGGGAGGATCATCCCCGAAATCCTTCTGTTTCAGCTCCTCCTGGGGATCTCCAGACTCGAGTTTCTCCTCAACCGCGGGCCTCCTGGCATCAATCTCGTCAAAATACTGTGCCACTCGTTGTTGAACCTCTGTCACCTCCTTCCAGAAGTCCGGATTGTTTCTCCGAGACTTCATGATCTCAATAACACGACGGGAGTTATCCTCTGCATCCCCAAACCCATAACCAGAGTCGTCAGACTTCTTCCCCTTTAGGGACTGTTCAACCGAATACCCCAGTCGGTTCATCTCATCCATCAGGTCTTGACGAACTTCGTCAATCCTTCGGTGAATCCCCAGGTCATCAATGTATCGGGCCAAAGACATTATCCCCTTGTCAATCTCTTTCCACACAGCCTTCTCGAACGCATCAATCCGGGTGAGGATCTTCTCAGGGTTGAATCCCTGGAGCTTCTCTACCACGGTCCGAAGCTCCTCAACCCCAGCCAGGAACGCCTTAATCTCCTGGATTTCAGTCCGAATTTCTTCGAGACTCCCTAGATGCGCCTTGATCTCCTGGATCTCAGCCCGGAGTTCCTCAAGTTCTTTCCTGAGCTCCGTGACTCCAAGACCCTCTAGAAGGGCCTTCAGCTCCTGAACCTTCCCAACTAGCTCCTCAATACCCTCAACTCCAACCAGTTCACGACGATCCCGGCGAATAGCCTCAAGTTCTTGCCTCATGACCTGGAGCTCACTTCGAACAATCCTGATGAACTCCGATAACTCTCCTCGAATTTCTCCCAAATCAATCTTGACAACCGGGCGATTGGTCCCGTTCCCACCATTGGTGTTACCCGACGCAAATTGTTTCACGAGTGCCTTCGCGTTCCGGATTTCCACTTCTTCCTCCTGTACTTCACTGAATTTCTCAACACTGTTGAACCCTTGAACTACCGGGGTGATGTAAATCATCCTGTATCCATCCCGGATGAACTCACCCAGTACAAACCCCGGGAACTCCTTCCCAGACTCCAGGATGCTTCGCAAAACTCCAACTACTTCCTCCTCGTCCTTTGGTGCAAGCTCCCAGAGATACTCGGGAATGTATTCACTCAGGTCTGAAATCAACTCTTCCGCCGTCCCCACAAACCCACCAGGGTTGTCCTGTAGATACCTCCTCAGGATGAGACAAATCATGTCCGGATTCGGGCTGAACTCACTCGGTCTTGAAACATTAGCCGCAGTGTTTTCTCGAACTTCCTCAAAGGGCGCGGTTTCGACTTTTGAGGAATTTACCTCAGGCCTTTCCAGCCTCGTTTCCGGTCTCCCGGAATAGATCCCTGATGAAAGAATTCCCAATTTTGACCCCCTTTGCGAATCTAATACTTTAGTTCCACTCGATTCTATCATACCCTTGTAACCTTTGTCAAGACAGTTTTCTCGAAAAATCCGCAGCTTGCCACCGGAATCTTCCAGCTTGATCCCGGGTGTTCTCTCCAAAGCTTCCCGGATGTACCCCAAGAACCTTTCGTTATTCCTGGGCCAGCATATTGTCCCCAAGAGATACTTGGGAACGTGCTTCTCAAGCTTCTCCCGCAAATCTTCGATATCCCCTGAGAGTTCACACCCATTGTCTCTTAAAACCCTCAGGAGAACTCCACGAACTAGATCGCTTTGACATCCAAACTCTTCCAAAACCTTATGCCTGTTTTTGCCGTAAGTCCATTTGTACTCTATTCCCAATCCCGAAATTATCTTCTTCATCCCCCACGCATCCGAGTTGCTTTTGCACGAGACAAGAGCCAGCCCCTTGTCCGAAATCTCCACCGTGAGTTGATGACCAGTACCCCCGCATACAGGGCATCTAAACGAGACCCCTCTCAACTTCACGTAGATAAGCCTCACCAGAGGATCGAACAGCAGGGAAGATTCACTTATGCTGCCGGTGATGGATTTCACAACCAAATCTTTTCTTATGTCTTCGCAGTCAATCCCATAAAGATCGATTCTTTCCACTTCGTTCATCTTGCCCTCCAAATCAACACCGAATTGAGGATTGTCTTTGATTCCAAATTCTTTGACAGCACCTAGAGGCTCTCCAGAATCTATTACTGAGAGAACTTTTCTGTCATACGGCGAGTTAAAATGCCTGCTGTATGACGTATCAACACACCCGGTTTTCTTTTCTGCTTTGCTTCCGATCTGCAGAGCACATTCTTCTGGTACGATGTGAATGGTTCTCCGGAACATGTCTCTCGTCCTCACCACTGAGTAACCCCGAAATCTGTACCCGCGCTTCAGTATGCAGTTGATTCTTCTCGAAAGTGCTGCCCCGCTCTTGGTCCAGGCCCTTGTGTCTAACAAGTAATCCGGAACGTATCCCTCAAGCTTCTGATGGAACTCTTCCATCGTCCCCTCGAACCCATCAGGATTGTCCTTCAGATACTCCATAACCGCAAGATATACCAGGTCGTACTTCCAGTTGACTTCCCGGGCTATCTCATACCTGTACTTCGGATAGAGCCATCTCATCCTTATCCCAAGCTTTGATGCCATGTCTTCAACTCTGCACCCATCCGGCTCCTTGTGACAGTGCATCAGAAATACCCCAGACTCCGTTAGATCAGCCGTGGCTGACGGGTTCCTATCATCATGGGCAGGACATCGGAAGGAAATCCCCTCGCCGCAGCGTGATACGCCGTCTAACCTGTCATATAGGAGCTTTACGAGCGGATCAAGAAGGTTTCTTTCAACCTTGATCCTTTTCTCGGGCTTTTCTCCCTCGGCCCGCTTTCTAATCCGTTTTTCAGCCGGAGGATTAGGGTCACCCTTCCGTTCCCCAGAAACAATCTCAAACACCCGAGCCTCAACCCAGTCCTCAAGATACGGAATGTCTTCTAAAGACTCCGGTTCTTCGCCAATCCACCTGTAATGCCCATCCCCTAAAGAACTCTCACTTGGAAAAACAAAACTCCCGGGAATGAGCGAGTAGCAGTTCTCAAACCGAAACTCAATCCCAGGGAAAAGCTCCTTTATGTTCCGCAATCCTAACTCTTTAGCTCTTTTTCTCGAAATCCTTATCCGGCGGAGAAATTGTACTCCGCCATTCCCGGTCTTAAACTGGGCCTTCGGAACAAATCTTTTACCCCCGGCTTCAAGCTTCCTTAGAGTTTCTAAACCATCCTTCAGAAAAACACCACTGCTGTCAATCCGAACGTCTACATCAATTCCTACCAGATAATCTTCTTTTTTGTTTTCATTACGGGACTCTTCAAGAACTTTAGCCAAATTTAGTTTTGCTAGGGCTTCCTCATCAACCTCCCAGATCGCTCCAAACACAACCGCGGCGTTGCACCCGGTAGGAAACCACTCAATCTCTTGATACGTCCTGACCGCATCCTTGTACCCGTGCTCGGTCATCGGGGTCTTCTGCCCATACCGGATCGGAATGAACCGAAGCCCGGTTCCAGCAAGCCTTAATGCTTCGTCTTTTCCACTCCAGTCAAATACTTCAATACTTTCTTCTTCTCTCGATAAGCCCAAAGCTTCTGATCTGTTCAACTTGAAACCTCCTTAAGCATTAAACTTAAAGCTTCAATCCAATTAGATTATACCACATTTTCACGGAAGAATCAGGTAGTTTTATGCTTATACTCTGGCTGTGGTGATTCTGGGACCCATGCTGTGATTCCAGTGTCTCTTATTATTTACTGGGAATGCTATTCTGTCATAATCCCACTAGAACAGTACTATCCGTCCCATCCTTTGCGGGTTTATTCTGCCGCGATCATCAGATGGTGTGTCTTTGTTCCGTCTTGGTTTTGGTGCTGTACTATCCCGTCATATGTTTTGTAGAATCTTCTGATGGTGTCAATTCGTCATCCCGTACCACTGCGTCATGTCTCTTGTGTTCGTTTTCGTCATCCGAGGCTGTCGCGGCAAAGGACGAAAAATAAACCCCAGGAGCTTTGTCCTGGGGTCGGGGAAGCTTTCTTACTTAGTGAACACAGCGTCCTTTGACTGCTTCAGAGTCTGATTCCCCGCGGCATCAAGTAAGTCTCGAACTTTCACAGCTTTCCGAATTCGAAATCCCACATCCGAACCTTCCCTTTGAACTCCAGCTCCACGATGTTCCCCAGCGTCCGGGATATGGAGTACTTCGTGAAGGAGGAATTGTACCTCCCAGAATCTGGTCTCCCGAGGCACTCAGCAATCCGGGGTTGTTGGAGCAGTCGGATTCGATATCCTACATCCCAGCGGCTGCACCACATTTAAGAATCCAGTAATTCGGACAAACTGACATAAAATTCCCAGACAGGAGATTTCCGGTTTTCCGGACTCCTGTCCGGGATTTTTTTTATTACTCCCATGTTTGGACTTTGTGAAACCCCAAAGGGGACCCACGTCCCTGGGTTCCAGAGCTCAGGGACGCGGGTCTCCGCGGGAGAAAACAAATGAGGAAAACATTCTTGACCCGCCTCGGGGTCATGGAGGCGGCGTTTCAATCCCCTTACGGAGATGGCTTCTTTGTAACGGGCGTTGCTCCCTCCTAGCGAGCCCTTACTCCCTCAAAAATCTCCTCTGAAAACCACCCCTTTCGCATCCTTCCAAACCTTTTATCGGCAAAAAACCACTTTTCTTAAGCCCCAGCTCTCAGGAAGCTTTTCAAAACCGGGTTAAAGTTTCCTGTCCCCAGCTTCGTCTCAGTAATACCACATTCTTTCAAATTTGTCAAACCTTTCTGCAGTCCCGCGGAAAAATTGGTAAGGGTTATGAAGAAACCCCGAGAAACTCGTTCCAGGGGTTCAGGGGGAGCCCTCCTGTCAGCAAACTCCGCGTCCTTTGTCATCAAAATCACCCCACCCAAATCAATTCCCCGCACTTCAATTCTTCTCCGAAGACTCCCGAAGCATGGCCTCCAGTTCTTCTCGTATCATCCCTATGTCTCCACGAAGAATTAAATCTATCACTTCCTTTATCAAATCTAACGCCATCTCTTTCCTGCTCTTTACCGGCTTGTACACCGAGGTCCTTTCAATGCGCTCCCTCTCTAACACCCCCTTCGCAGCCATCCGACTTAGCACAGTCGTCACCGTCGCCGGAGCTATAAGCTCCCCACTTTCCCGACGCCGCTCAAGCATGGGTAGATATATACTCATCGTGTCAGCCGGCTTTCCCAAATCCCAGAGTATGTCCAAAAGCTCTATCTCCAGCGGACCAAGTGCCGTTGTCTCTATCCCAAGAATTGTCTTCGTCTTCCCAGGACTGCTTCTCTTCCCTAATATCAAAACGTCTTTCTCTTCTTCCACTAGAAAAACCCTCCTTGCCTGGATTTCGATAGCACACTGTAATCTTACAGTTCGTCTGTTCTAATGTCAACGGTGTTTCTCGTGTTACAGTCATAATCCCACAGCCGCGGGCCGGTCTGAATTCAGGTCTTTCCCGCAGGGAGAAACCCCTCTCCCAGGCCTGAAGAACTCGAGATTTGGGGTCCATTGGATCGGATCTCCCGGCTCCGGCCGAAAATCCCCTGACCAAAAAGCTGCGTGACTTTCAATACAGATTCAGGCTTAAAGAGCATCAGGAGAAACTTCTGGGTTTGGAGCTTCTTCCTCACACTGGTTCAGCACCTCGAGGATGCTTATCATAATCTTATGTGCTTTGTTCCTCGGAATCATCTTGATGTGCACATCACTCGGGGAAATCTGCACAGTACCAGGCGCTCCCTTGAGAACCTCCTCGAGGCGCTCCCTAAGACCTTGGCTGATCTGCTTGTCTTTCGGTACCACCGTGATGTCGGAATACCGGTGCCCAAGGTGAATGACCGCGTAGGGGAGCCCTTTCTCATTCGTGTACATGGACCAAATCCTAAGAAGGTAGGGCCTCTTCATGCACTTTGTAATCGACAAGAAACCCTTCTGGATCGCAAAGTTAAAAACCTCTTTCTCGTAGTCAGTAAGTATCGAAAGCTCTTCCTCGTATCCCATTTTTCCTCTCCTTGTGTCCGTTTTTGGGTCGGCACTGCAGCAAACTTCCAATGCCGAAAATGACCTCAAGTTTCAGGCGCCACAATTCCAACTCGTATGAAAGATGCGGAACCACACAATCATTTCGCCGGACTGGGGACTTATATCAAACTTTCTAAGAAGCTTTATCGGAAGATACCCCGGACCATAGGGAAGCTTTACCATTATTCTTATCGCATCCGGCTCATATTTATTATCGGGATCCAGTGCTAAACACCCTATCTTGATTCTTCCTCTTCACAAGCTGCAGCACCCGCGGTCTTCCAAGCGCAGTTCCAGCGCTTTGTATTACTCTAGTGCTATTATACTAGCAATATTCAAACCTGTCTACAGACATAATAACTGAGCTTCGGGCATCAGATGACAAAGAAAGAATCCTTCGGGTAATGCAATGTTTGAAAAAACGACCTAGGAAGATTCTCCAATGAAAGGAGTCATCACATTCCAAAGCTTCATGCAGCAGATTTTTGATGAACCTTCCCTTGCCCAGAAGGCTTCTCTCATTGGAGAAGCCATCCTTAAGGCTGGTTCAATTCGGCTAAGAGAGAGCACATGGGGCGTTAAGAAGAAGGGACCCTTTCGTCATAAGGGTCAATCTTGGGGGTTCATCCGCAGTCAATATTGAGTGAACATGGTTTTCCATACTTAACCTTTCTTTGCCTTCTTTTCTCTCCTTAATCTTCTCTGTTCTTTCTTATTGAGGAGATCGATAATCCAAACCAGGGCCATCACTGCATACTCGAGGTGGTGCTCCTGCGGAGACCACCTGGAAGGTTCAAGCCAATAGTAGGCATGGTCTATCCAGGTGTTCATCTCCACTATTGGCTCTATACATGGATGGGATTTGGTTACCTTCAAGTTGTGGAGTATCTCCTGTAGTTTGGCTTTGGCTTCAAAGACCTTGATGAACCTATCGTTAGCGTTACTAACAGGAGCGTCGGCGTCCAATTCGTCCATGAGATCCTCTAGGATTTCCACCAGCTTCTCCGCGGCTTTGATGCCGGCTCGGTAGTTCATTTTTACCACCTAGTCCTCGTTCCAAGCTCTTTCACTTTCCTCAAGGAGTTCAACAAGCCTCTTAACGGCTTTTATCCCATACGCGATGTGTTGTACCTGCGGGGACCTTCCATCATTGAAATGGTTGTAAGCGATATCGATCCAGGTGTTCATACTTACGATTTGTCTTGCGAAGTTCTCGAACTCGGTCGCTTCTAGAGCAAGAAGTACATATTGGAACGCGGCTTTGCTCCCGAACACTTTGAGAAATCCTTCTTTGATACTTTCGGGATCTCCGGTTTTTATTCGAGCTTTGAGCTCCTCAAGATCCGATAACAGTGTTTTTCCGGCCTCAATACCTTCTCGATATTCCATCTTTACCTTCTTCCCCTAGAAGCTTGATAATCTTTTCCACGGCCTGCAGTACAAACTCCAGGCCTTCGTCCATAGTTGCGGGTCCTCGGGAATAGTCGAACCACACATTCAGTTCCGCGAGGGGTCCAACAAGCGCCTCGTTGTTGTGAATTCCAGCCTCAACAAGCTTGATTTGGAAGAACTCCTTGGCCATGAAAACATCTCGGTATTTCTCTTCGATGACCTGACTGTTCCCCTTATCTTTTAACTTACTCGACCAACTCCTTCAACTGGATTGAAGCGAGGATAGAGCTGGGAAGAGCTCATATGATGTATTGGTCCAATCCTCCGGGAATATGCCCGTTGAGAATTTGTTTTTTCTTTAGAGAAAGATCCTAGCTTGAAGAGAATCCAGGGTGGTTCAGATAACTTCCGAGCATTGTCATTTCAATCTCCTTATTCGTTTGTTTTTCTTCTATTTACCCCTAAGAGTTTGGGTTGCAATAACTAAAGGCCGGCACAGATTTAGTACGGAGACCAGTTGTATTACAGTGATCTGGATCAGTACTTCTGTACCGGGAAATAAGGTATCTCATTGTCTCCAAAACATCTACACTCAAATTCCAACCCGAAGACCTTGAACACTTTTTAAACCCCTCAGGATGATTTTAGACTATCTCCCCGCGCCGGGAAAATAGTATGCGCAGATCCCTCCGAAGTATCCACAGGAATCTCCAAAGTATTATTTATTTTATCTTTACCCCCAACCTGGGGTCTTATATGTCTTCGGCATATATCGAAGATTCAAGCGATGGGTTTGAGAAGATTTCTTTTATCCTCGGTAGAACATTTCTTGTGGCCAATTTTCCAGCTCCTTTCTTAGGGTGTATTAAACTTTCTGGTATTTCCTCGAAAATCCTGTTCCTAGCAGAAGGAATTTGATATACTTGTAAGGAACTAAAATCAAGAGAGGCAGCCTCAGCCGACAGTAATTTTGACAGGAATCCTGACAGGAATCTTTCTAGAGCTGAGGCTGGACGCCAGCAAGAAGCCGCGGGATGAGAAAGGGAGCAAGCCGTATATCTAGTGGGGCGGCGGCACCATGAGCCTATATCTAGTGGTTGGCTCAGGGGGATTTTGGAGGTAATCCTGCAAGGATTACCGACTTGCGCTTCCTTGACACGGAAGAGGTCACAGGTTCAAATCCTGTACCGCCCACCATTTAAACCAGTGGTCCCTTCCCAACCTCTCATCCCCGCGGTGAGAGGTTTCATTTCATCGTGATTGCCTATGAGCAAAGATTACCCGCTTTCCACACTCCGCCACAGCGCGGCGCATATACTCGCCTCTGCTGTAAAGGACCTTTTCCCAGAGGTGAAACTTGGCATTGGTCCGGCCATCGACGACGGCTTCTACTACGACTTCCTCACACCAAGACCGTTCACTCAGGAAGACCTGCCGAAAATCGAAGAGCGTATGAGGGAGATAGTGGCCCAAGACTATCCTTTCATACGCACAGAAATGACAAAAGAAGAGGCTCTTCGCCTTTTCCAAGAAGCCGATGAGCCGCTGAAGGTCGAGCTCATCCAAGAAACGCCGCCCGACGAAGTCCACTCAACCTATACACACAACGGCTTCGTGGACTGGTGTACCGGACCGCACGTCCCAAGCACGGGGCATGTAAAGGTCTTCAAACTCACCCACGTGGCAGGGGCCTACTGGCGCGGCGACGAAAGCCGCCCCATGCTCAGCCGAATATACGGAACCGCCTACTTTACCCAAGAAGAACTGGACCAGCATATCCAAAGGATTGAAGAGGCCGAAAAGAGAGATCACCGCAAACTCGGGAAAGACCTCGACCTCTTTTCCTTCCACGAAGAGGCAGGACCGGGTTTGGTTTTCTGGCACCCTAAAGGAGCGCTTATCCGCAAAATCATCGAGGACTACTGGCGCGATCAGCACCTCAAAGGCGGCTACGAACTGGTTTTCACACCCCATATAGCCCGCGAAGGATTGTGGGCAACCAGCGGCCACCTCGACTTCTTCTCGGAATCCATGTACGGGCCAATGGAGGTGGAGGGAATCCCATACCGCATCAAGCCCATGAACTGCCCGTTCCACCTTCTTATATATAAGACCAGGGTCCGCAGTTACCGCGAACTGCCTATCCGATGGGCCGAACTCGGCACCGTTTACAGATACGAGCGCAGCGGCACACTCCACGGCCTTACAAGGGTCCGCGGCTTTACCCAGGACGACGCCCACATCATCTGCCGACGCGACCAAATGCAGGATGAGGTTACCCGCGTTCTGGACTTTACCATCTCCATGCTCTCGCGCTTCGGCTTCTCGGACTACGATATCTACCTGGCTACCATGCCGGAAAAATATGTGGGCACCCCAGAAATATGGGACGAAGCAACAGAAGCCTTAAGAACCGCCCTGGAAAACAAAGGCCTTGAGTACACCATCGACGAGGGCGGCGGGGCGTTTTACGGACCCAAAATCGACATCAAAATCAAAGATGCCTTGGGGCGCGTTTGGCAGTGCAGTACAATCCAGCTCGACTTCAACGAGCCCGAGCGCTTCGACATAACCTATATCGGCCAAGACGGTCAGCCGCACCGCCCGATCATGATTCACAGGGCACTTCTCGGGTCTCTGGAGCGCTTTTTCGGCGTGCTGATAGAGCACTACGCAGGAGCCTTCCCCCTTTGGCTTGCTCCGGTTCAGGTGCGCCTGCTCCCAATCGCCGACCGCCATTACGAGTACGCGGAAAACGTTTGCCAAAAGCTCAAAGAACACGGTTTCCGCGCCGAAGTGGACGCGCGCAACGAAAAAACCGGCTTCAAAATCCGAGAAGCCCAGCTTCAGAAAATACCTTACATGTTGATCATCGGTGACCGCGAAGTCTCCTCGAACACCGTATCCGTCCGCTCTAGAAACCGCGGGGATATCGGCTCGATGGAAGTGGAAGCATTTATCCAAGAGCTCGCTCAAGAATTGACAACGTAGAACGTTCCTGCTATATTCTTAGTACAGCCGCGCTACTGCGGCTTTGAACGGCGGTTCTGCCCTAAGGTTTGGAGGTGGTATCCAGATACAACAGGTCAAAGATCTTCGGATTAACGAGAGAATCCGGGCGCGGGAAGTGCGCCTAATCGATGAGAACGGAAACCAAGTAGGCATTGTCCCAACCCGGGAAGCTCTCGAGCGGGCTCGTGAAGTGGGCCTGGATCTTATCGAAATAGCTCCCAATGCTGATCCGCCTGTTTGTCGGATCATGGATTATGGCAAGTATAAGTACGAAGCGAACAAGCGGGTGAAAGAGGCCCACAAAAAGCAACGGGCCACCGAGATCAAAGGTATTCGGATGCGTCCCCGCACAGATGAGCATGACTATCAGTTCAAACTGGAGCATGTCAAACGGTTCTTGAAAGCGGGGGATAAGGTAAAAGCAACCGTTATCTTCAGAAGCAGGGAGATCGCTCACCCTGAGTTCGGCAGGGATTCTCTGGAGAGATTAGCCCGAGATACTGCAGATATTGCGGTTGTCGAAAAGCCTCCGTCCCTCGAAGGCAGAACCATGACCATGATACTGAGTCCCAAGAACTAAGCCTCTGAAGTATTCGGCCTCGCCGAAGACGGGGCTGGGGTTTCGGTTTTTCCTTTTGGCTGTTGACGCTTGAAACATCGGCCGGCGCGGTATAGGCGTTTGCGTCGATGGGAATGGTTCCGCCGCCGGTAGACGGTGGAATCAAAATAAGTGCGCGTCTAACAGGTACCCGAGCGAAGCGTCTTCACTCGGGTATTACGTTGTCACTTTATCAAAACAGACTCAGGGGGATTTCTAAGCTCTATGCCTAAGATGAAAACAAGAAAGGGAGCGGCCAAGCGGTTCAAAATCACCGCCACCGGAAAAATTCTGCGCCGATGCTCCCATCAAAACCATAAAATGAAGCAGACCGACTCAACTAAACAGCGCCTCAGCCTCGGCGACGAGGTTAAGGGTGGCTTTGCCAAACGAACACGCAGAATGCTTTGCATTGGAGTAAGTAGGTAAAATGAGCCGTGTTAAACCAGGAGCAGTAACGCATAGGCGCCACAGAAAAATACTGCTTCAGGCCAAGGGCTATCGTGGCGCACACAGCAAGCTCTATAAGCAGGCCAAAGAAGCCGTCCAGCACGCAAAACAATACGCTTACCGGGACCGTCGAACCAGAAAGCGCGACTTCCGCAGGCTCTGGATAACAAGAATCAACGCCGCCTGCCGCCTTAACGGAATCACCTACAGCCGATTTATACACGGGCTCCAGCAGGCCGGCGTCGAGGTAGACCGCAAGATCCTCGCCGACATCGCCGTGCGCGACCCGGAGGCTTTCCGCCAACTGGTGCAAACGGCCACTGCCTGATTTCTGCCCCCATAAAGCGGGCGGCAAACGCGGAAAAATGAGCCTCAACCCGGAAAGCGTTCGACGCGAAGCCGAAGAGCGAATCTTGGCCGCCTCTTCAGTTCAGGAACTCGAAGAGGTTGAAACGCATTTTCTCGGCCGCAAAGGAGTGGTTACCCAGCTTCTGCGCTCGCTGGGTTCTTTGCCTCCGGAGCAGCGCCCCGCCTTCGGCAGACAGGTCAACGAAGCGAAGCAGGCCCTGCAAGAGCTGGTGGAGAAGCGCCGGGCAGAGCTTGCGCGAATTGAACTCGAAGCCAGGCTTCAAGAAGAGCGCGTTGATGTTACACTGCCCGGCCGTACCTTCCGCACCGGTCGCTACCACCCAATAAACGCCACCATCGACGAAATCCGCAGGGTTATGGTCGGCTTGGGCTTCGAATTTGTGGAAATGCCGGATGTGGAGCACTACCGCTTTAACTTCGAAGCCCTCAATTACCCCCCAGACCACCCCGCTATGGACGAGCAGATGTCGTTTTACATCGACGACGGAGTCCTCCTGCGCACCCAAACCACATCCGCCCAAGGCCGCGTTATGCCACACCGCGAACCACCCTTCCGCATAGCAGTGGTAGGCAGATGCTACCGCTACGAAACCGTAGACGCCACCCACAACCATACGTTCTACCAAGTCGACGGATTCATGGTGGATAGGGTGGTAACCATGGCGCACCTTAAAGGCACTCTCGACGCCTTCAACAAGGCCATTTTCGGCCCAAACGTAAGAACGCGCTTCAGGCCCGACTACTTCCCGTTCGTGGAACCAGGAGCCGAAATAGCCATAAGCTGCGTTTTTTGCAACGGCTCCGGCTGCCGTATATGCAAAGAAACTGGCTGGCTGGAACAGGGCGGCTGCGGCCTCATACATCCCAACGTTCTGCGATGGTGCGGCATCGACCCCGACGCCTGGAGCGGCTATGCCTTTGGACTCGGTATCGAACGCATGCCGATGCTGAAGTACAGCATCGACGATATTCGCCTGTTTTACGAGAACGACATGCGCTTCCTGCGGCAGTTTTAAAGCACTGCTTGCGCAAAGACGGGTGAGGACCAAAACGAAAAATGCGACTTCCTGTAGAATGGCTGAAAGAGTACGTGGATATCACAATGTCGGATGAGGAGCTTGCCGAGCTCCTCACAATGTCCGGCTCCGAGGTTGAAAGCCGCCAAAACGGCGTTTTCGAAGTCAAGGTTACCCCAAACAGGGGCGACACCCTCTCGATCCTCGGAATGGCTCAGGAGGTTGCTGCCCTCACCCGCCAAAGCGTCCGCGGACCAGAACCTTGCATCCACGAGGACTCCGAAAAGCACGAGAGTTTCGTCAAAATAAACATCGAGGCGCCGGACTTATGCGCCAGATACGCGGCCAGGATGGTGACCGATATTTGCATCGGACCGTCTCCGGAATGGATGCAGAAGCGCCTGATAGCCGCCGGGATGCGCCCCATCAACAATGTGGTGGACATCACAAACTATGTGATGCTTGAGTTCGGCCAGCCGCTCCATGCGTTCGATTACGATCTTTTGTCGGAGCGCACAATAATAGTGCGCAGAGCACGCCAGGGCGAATCCATCGTTACACTCGACGGTGTGTTCCGACAGCTCAGCCCCGAAATACTTGTTATAGCCGATGCCCACCGCCCCGTGGCCGTGGCCGGCATCATGGGTGGCGCCGAAACCGAGGTCTCGGAGAGAACCAGGCAGATTCTGCTTGAATCGGCTCACTTCGACCCTCTTTGCATAAGGCGCGGAAGCAAACTCCTGGGTTTGACCACCGAAGCATCCTACCGCTTCGAAAGATGGGTCGACCCCTCCGGTGTTGTAAGCGCCTTGGACCGAGCCGTCCAGCTTATGAGGGACTTGGGAGTCGGACGCATCGTGCCGGGGGTTGAAGACTGCTATCCGCGCAGGTACACCCCGGTCACCATACAACTCAGGCCGCGGCGCTGCAATGAGGTGCTGGGAACTAACTTCGAGCCATCCCTAATGCGGGATGCACTCGCATCCCTCGGCTTGGAAGTCCGCGGTGAGGACCCCTTCGAAGTGACAGTCCCAACACGAAGAGCCGACCTCAAAGCCGAGATTGACCTCATTGAGGAAGTGGCCAGGATTGCTGGCTACGACCGAATTCCGTACGAACTGCCAAAAGACGCATTGATTGGCAAGCACTCTGACTGGCAGCTCACCAGCGATCTTATCCGCGAAACGCTTGCAAGAGCCGGCTTGTACGAGGCTGTGGGCCATAGCCTCACAGACCCGGCGCTTGTGTCTCACTTCTACACCGGCCAAACCGTCCGACTGCGCAACCCGGTAAGCGAAGAGTTCTCCATTCTCCGCCCAAGCTTAATACCAACGCTCGCCGCCGCCGCTCAGCTCAGCGCCCGCCGCGGAACCAAAGATGTTGCCCTGTTCGAGGTTGGCAAGATATTCTTGCCGGGAAGCGAGGGCGTGCAGGAAAAACATTCCGTCGCCGCACTTATCACCGGTACACTCATGGGAGGGCGCTGGAACCTGAAGCCAGCCCCGCTGACCGCGGATTTCTTCCTCTGCAAAGGCATCGTTGAAGAACTCCTGGATGCTTTCAACATTCAGAATGCATCCTTCGAGCCTTCATCCAGGTTGGGAATGCATCCTGGCAGAACTGCTCGGGTGTGCATCTGCGGCGAGGAAGTTGGCTTCTTGGGTCAAATACATCCAGAAGTGGAAGAGCTTCTGGAGCTTCCCGGCCCAACATATGTGTTCGAGCTAGACCCGGATTCCCTCTCTCGCCATTCGCGCGGGAGAACGTACACGCCACTGCCGAAGTTCCCCGCAATCACCAGGGACATAGCCGTTGTGGTGGATGAAAACACACCGTCGGCTGCCGTTCGCAGTGTAATACTTCAGGCCGGCGGCGAATTGGTGGAATCCGTGGAGCTTTTCGATCTCTACCGCGGCCCAAACCTGCCTCCGGGGAAGAAAAGCATTGCCTTTTCGGTGGTTTTGCGCTCTCCGGATACCACCCTGACTGACGAACAGGCAGATGCCGTTATCGAGAACATCCGCACGGCCCTAAGCCGCGAGGTTGGTGCTTCGTTCAGGTAGCCTCTCCGCCTACAACAGGTGGGGCTAGAATAGGTAAATTCGCATGTTAGTGCGTGTGGCCGCTGTTGCCGTGGTCACGATTGGTTTGGCGCTTCGCCTCTACGGCATCGATTGGAGCCTTCCCAATCCAACGCACCTCTTCTCCTACCATCCCGATGAAATCCTGGTCGTGGGCGCCGCACGCAACGTTGACATTCCCCACGGCCGCCTGAATCCCCATTTCTTCAATTACGGAAGTCTGTACATATACCTGATTTCGCTACTGCTTCCACCCGCCAGAGCCGCTTTTGCCAACTCGCTCTTCACCGACTACCTTGTCGCCAGGCTTCTCGCCGCGGTGCTTGGCGCCGCCACCATCTACGTAACCTATCTAATCGGGAAGCGGCTGGGCGGAGCAAAAGTCGGGTTCGCGGCGGCGGCCGTGATGGCCATTATCCCGCTTCACACCGTGCATTCACACTATGCGGCTGTGGACGTCCCGGCAACTTTCTGGGTTTCCCTAAGCCTTCTGGGTGCGGTGGCCGCCGCAGACAACAGAAAGGCAAGGTGGTACGTGCTCTCCGGCGCCGCGGCGGGGTTCGCGGCCGCCACCAAGTACAACTGCGGCCTGGTTGTTCTATCCATCCTAACCGCGCACACACTAAGCTGTATCCGCGAGAGAGCATCGCAAAACCTGCGCGCCCGGCATTATCTGGGACTGCCAGCTCTGGCGCTTGCGTGCACGGTCGCAGCTTTCCTGCTCGGCACCCCTGGAGTGCTCATCGCCACCAATGAGTTCTGGCGTGATTTCAGCTACGAAATGCGCCACACAAGCACCGGCCACGGGCTGGTTTTCGTGGGCACCGGAAGCGGATGGTGGTACCACCTAAGCTACAATCTGCGCTACGGCTTAACCCTTCCTTTGCTGGTGCTTTCCGTCTGCGGCGTGGGTTACCTTGCCTGGAGAAGACGCCCCGCCGAGATTGCACTGCTTGCCTTCGCTGTGGTGTACTACGGCCTCATAGGGGCTTTCGAGGTGCGCTTCATGCGGTATCTCATTCCGATTCTGCCGGTCCTGGCCGTGGCGGCAGGAACACTGCTCAGCGCTTTGGCTTCCCCACCAGCAGAAGAACCCGCCAAAAGGCGGTGGCCGCGCATCACAGCGCTTGTTGCCGGGGTTTTAGCCTGTGTTTGGTCGCTGGTGTATACATGCGCCCACCTTACCCTCTTCGTCGGCCCCGACCCGCGTGATAAGGCGCTTGCCTGGCTTGTAAGCAACGCCAAAGGGGAATCCGTGGGGCTTACGACGGTACCTTGGTTCTACTCGCCGCCGGTTTCCATATACAACGGCGGGCCTCAAAGCGAAAAAGCTTTTCGCCTGTATGCGGGGCAGTCGCAGTTCCGACTAACAGTCTTGGGCACCGATGCGGCACAACTGCGAGCATCCCAAGAGCTTCCAAAATATTTCGTCATCAGCGATTTCGAATACGGCGATGCGCTTAGACTGTTGTCGTCCGGCAGTGTGCCTCCATCCGCTGTTGAGCAGGTGGAGGCCTTTGCGGACTTCTGGAGGGCCCTGCACGCCAAATACAAACTGGTAGCCGTCTTCAGCAAAAATCCATCTTTGGGACCGTTAGTTTTACCCAAGCGCGCCCTGCCCCCTCACGATTGGATGTACCCTTACCCGACAATCCGCATATACCAAAGGCGTGCTTGACGCAAGGTAGAATTCATCCTTTGCAGGCCGTAGGAGATGATATTTTATGGCTGATGCAGAGGCTTCATCGTTAGCGCAAAGCAGTTCGCGCGCAGAAGAAGTGCGGGCAATGTGGGTGGTGCGCACCGCGCTTGTATCGCCGCAGTCTGTCAGCCGCGTTGTGGAGCTGGCGGCAGAAAACGGTTTCAACACGCTTATAGTCCAGGTGCGCGGGCGGGGAGATGCCTACTACCTCGGCGGCCTCGAACCCAGAGCCGAAGTCCTTGAGGAGCAACCGCCAGACTTCGATCCGCTGGCCCAAATCCTCGCCGAAGCGCACCGGGCCGGCATCGCGGTTCACGCCTGGTTGAACACATTTTTCTGCTGGTCCGGCGATAAGCCCCCTAAAGCCCCAAACCACGTCGTCAACGCGCACCCGGAGTGGCTGCTGAGAGATGCCGACGGAAAAGTTGTCATCCAACCTGGCGATGAAGTTGAGGGGGCTTACCTCGACCCGGCACACCCAAACGCCCGGCGCTTTGTGCACGATGTGTTCCTGGATATCGCCTCCCGGTACGACGCCGACGGGGTTCACTTCGATTTCGTGCGCTACCCAAGCGCCGATATCGGATACTCGGACTACGATTTGAGCGCCTTCCGAGCCTTTGTGCTCCCAAAACTGCCGCCGGACCAGGTGAACTCTCTGGATAACTCACCAGACCCGCTTATCTACCCAAAAACCTTCCCCGGTGAATGGAGCAATTGGAAACGCAACAACGTAACCGCACTCGTGCGTTCCGTGTACGAAGACGTGAAGCGCCTCAAGCCGCATCTGGTTGTTTCGGCCGCCACCATCGCCTGGGGAACCTACGCCGGCTTTGAAAACAGCGACGCCTACACGCGCGTGGGGCAAGACTGGTTCGGCTGGCTGCGCGACGGCATTCTGGACGCGGCCTGCCCCATGGCTTATCACCAAGACACAGAAAGATTCTCCGGATGGATTGAAGCGGCCGTGCGGAACTCCTGCGGCCGCGCTATATGGGCGGGAATAGGCTCTTACCTAATCTCTCCGGAGAGCACCGCAGAGAAAATAAACGCGGCCCGCAGGCTGGGCGCAGATGGCTTTTGCATCTTCAGCTACAATGCAGTAACCGAAGAGGGCGCAAGCGACCAGTACCTGAAAGCAGTTGCGCGCCTCGCGGGGCTGAAACCCTGAGAAAGCTCCGCTTTAACCCACCATGCTGGCCGAAACGGCAAAACCGCCTCACCTGCCGGGAACCCTGGTATCCAAAATCATCCTGACAGCCATAACAATCAGAAGTAAGGCAAACAGGCGCTTTAGGGTTTGGCTCGACAACTGAGCGGTGATGCTCGCCCCTATTACCGCGCTCACCACAGCGCCAACCGCCACCAACCCAGCTTCAAAAAGCCTCACGTTGCCGTGGCGCCAGTGGGTGTAGCTTCCCATAACCGCGGTGGGCACTATGACAGCCAAAGAGGTGCCGATAGCCTCTTTTATATCCAGCTTGAAGAACACTGTCAGAACCGGCACTATAACAACACCGCCTCCAACGCCAAACAACCCGGCCAACAAACCGGATGCCAGCCCCAAAAGGATTAGCTCAGCACCGTAAAGCAAGTTTACCTCCCTTCGCAAAACAACGCCGCGCTATCCGGCGGGGTTTCACTCTATCTGGGCCATTTTGCAGGCCGGTCCCTTGCATCTCAATTCCGCCGTAAGCGCAAAGGGCCGATGCCAAAACGCCACCGGCCCCAAACGCACCCACAAGAAGCTTTGTCACCCAGCCGAACCCGCTGGTTTGGCAAGACTTCTTGGGTAAGGTGTGTATACCAGAGAACCTACTTCCCCATCGCTCGCAGTTTTTGCAGGCACAGCTCAACGCACTGCATCGGCGGGTAAGCGTAGCTCTCCTGCTCCACGATGTACCACTGCGTGCCGCCAATTGTCTCACACAGCTCGAATATTTCGCTCCAGTTTACATCGCCTTCTCCGATGAGTGCCTTGTCATTGGTCGCCGAGAATTCCTTGACGTGAATCGTCAGCGCGCGCCCGGGATATTTCCGCAGGAACGGAGCGGCCTGCGCCCCACCATGCATCGCGTTGCCAACATCGAACTGCATCACCACTTCTTTCACGGTGTTGCCGAAAAACACGTCCCATGGAAGCTCTCCCGTCTCCAGCGGTTTGAACTCCATGGAGTGGTTGTGGTAGCCGGTGTACATTCCCAACGGCTTCAGCTTCTCGGCAATCTCGTTGAAAATCTCCGCGGTTTGCTTCCAAGCATCCGCCGAAGCAGTCCTCTCGGGCGGCAGTCCAGGAACAATCAGGAACTTGTTGCCCAAAATCTGGTTGAACTCCACGGTTTTCTCGAACTCGTCCCCCAACAGCGTATCCAAACCGATGTGCGTCCCAGCCACCTTAAGCCCGTTGTCGTCCAGCATCTTGCGCAGGTCCTGGGCGCTGTGTCCGTAGTACCCAGCAAACTCCACGCCTTCGTAGCCCATCTTCGCCACTGCCGCCAGCACTCCGGCGGTGTCCTTTGCCGCTTCCTCTCGAACGGAATACAACTGCAAAGCAATCGGAATCTTAGCCATTCCCCTCTCCTTGACTCAAAATACTGCCTTTACCACGGAACTCGGCAGGCTTTTCTCTTCTGCCGCACCGCAGCGTTCCAAAAGCTTGATTCGACGTACCAACTGCCTTTTCCCCCTTGCAAGATTACAGCGACCGCACCTAGGGCACGCGCCGCCCCCACGAAGCGGTCCAGAGAGCGTACCAATCCTCGCGCGACAAGTTCACGTTTACGGCGCCGGCCGCCTCGCGAATATGGTCCGGATTCACACTACCCACAATAGGGATAATCCCGCTCGGGTGGCGCAAAAGCCACGCCAGAGCTATTTGCGTGGGGGTGCAGTTGTACTTCTGGGCCTGCTTCACCATCTCGGAATACACGGCCTTTAAGCGGGGGCTGTCGCTGTCCGCCGGTGGGCGCGCCAGTTTGCCGCCGGCCAAAGGGCTGTACGCCAGCGGAGTCATGCGCATAGCCATGCATTGGTCAAGGGTGCCATCCCCAACGCCCATACCGCCGAGCTCCCAACCTTCGTATATCGGCTCCAGCCGCATCAAACTTATCGATATTTGGTTGGACCTAATCGGAGCATCCAAGTACTCCTGAAGAGCGCGTATCTGCTCTGGATAGTAGTTGCTCACACCAACCGCACGGATGCGCCCTTGACGCAGCAGCTCATTCAGCGCCCGCGCGGTCTCGGCTGGATGGGCCAAAGGATCCGGACGGTGCAGTTGATACAAGTCGATATATTCCACCCCAAGGCGGTACAGCGATTTTCCAAGCGCTTCCAGGATGTAAGATCTGGTTAGATTGTAAAATCCACTGCGTATTCCGCATTTCGTGGCAATTACAATCTTCTCTCTGGAACCGGGAACCGCCTTAAGGCACTCCTTGAACACGGATTCGCAGGACCCGCCTCCGTATATATCCGCATGGTCGAAAAAGTTGATTCCAACTTCCAACGCCGCCTCAAACGCCGCTATTGCGCGCTTGATGTTTTCCTCGCCAACCGCCGACGGATCCCAAGTACCGGATAAACCCATGCATCCCAAGGCAATCCGGCTCACTCGCGGGCCGTCGGCACCCAAATTCTGCTGAGGCAGCGTGCCGTAAACCTGTGCCACCTTGCACACCTCCCTTTTTGACTTCTTTCGACGCCGCGGCGCAAATACCTAGATCGGAGGCAGGAACAAAAAGCGGCAAAAACACAATAGCCCAGCAGATGCCTTTAAACCGCCGGGCTATTGGTTGTGGGGTTCACACTTACCCGCTGTGGCGGGGCTTTCTTATGACGTCATGGCTTCCGTAGCCGACTTAGGGGCAGATCTTTGGGAAGTGCCGTTGCTGGGCGTACCATTAGGCGCAGACTGCTGTTGGTTCTGGGGTTCCAGACCCTCCTCGCCTTCTTCAGCAGGCGGCAGGCGGAACTCTTCCGTGGGCGGCGGACTTATCTTCACCTTGTCCTTCATTTGCAGTCTCTGCCTCTCCTGCTCGGTGATTGCGTACGACTCCTCCGCCGATCGAACAACCCGTGGCGTTAAGAAAACCATCAGCTCGGTTCTGGCCTTTGTTTTATCCTTCGACCTAAACAGGCTTCCAATGATTGGAAGGCTCCCGAGGATTGGTACCTTCGTGGTAGTGGTGGTTTCCGTGTCCTTTATAAGACCGCCCAGTATCACCGTCTGACCATCCTTCACGGTCACCGTAGTCTCTGTACTGCGGCGGGAAACCAGCGGTGCATTGAAAGCCGTGAAGCCCTGGAATTCGTTGGCCTCCTGAATAACGTCGATGGTCACATAACCGTTGCGGCTGATGCGCGGTGTAACATCCAGGATTATACCAACGTCCAGAAAGCCGAAGCTGGTTGTTTGCGAACCGGTGGGCGATACAAACTGGCTGGTTATAAAGGGCACCTGCTGGCTGATGTTTATCTGAGCCTGTCGGTTGTTGGCGGTAAGTATGCGCGGCGTTGAAAGCACCTTAAACCGATGGTCCGTGCTCAGCGTATTGAGAATTGTCTGGAAATCAGCCCCCACAAGCGTATAGGTAAGCCCTCCGGTCAAGTTGGTCGGCTGCACCGTTACTTCACCGGTTCCCGCGGTTCCTTTCCCAGCCACGCCGGGGTTGGTAAACGTCCAGTTGAAGCCAAGCTTCGTGGAGTCATCCAGCGTGGCCTCGACGATGATTGCCTCGATAAGAACCTGCTCCGGCACAACATCCAAACTGCGCAGAATCTGCTGAAGCACCTCAACGTACGCCGGGTCAACGCTGATGATCAAGCTGTTGGAGTTCGCATCCGGCACCACGATCAGGTTGTTGAGCAGATCCGCAAGCTGGGATATCTGCCCACCCGGGCCGCGGCCGGTCCGTGCGGTCGACGTTCTGCGGGCGCCGGTTCCGGCCGCTCCCCCTCCCACTCCGAACTGAGCCAGCACCGCATTTCCTTGGTACTCGGCCTCTTCTTCATCAGGAGGTGCAAATTCGTCCTCGCCATCAACCGCCAACTGGTACGGGCCGACCATCGACGAGGCCACGTTGTACTCACTGCGCGACTGGGCTTTTGGGTTCACAGGCAGATCATTCGCCATCGGCTGTATCGACTGCTGACTAAAAGGGGCCATACCACCCCCTGCCTGCCCGCGGAAGGTAAAGCCCGGCGAGAACATACCGCTGAATCCGCTTCCAGTTCCGCCGAACCTGCCTCGGTTGGTCGTCCCCTGCTGGTTGAGCCGCCTTCGCTGAGTTTGCTGGTTCTGGTTGAAGAAGCCTCCAAACCCAAAACCGCCCGTTGTGCGCCGACCAAACATACTGCTGAGTATGTTCGCCACGTCATTTGCAGAAGCTCTTTCAAGCGGGAAGACGAAGGTTGTGCTCTGGTACTCGGGCTTCACATCCAGCTTCTCTATTACCGAAGCGATCGTCTGGAGGGTATCCGGAGAAGCGGTTACTATTATCGAGTTTGTCTCTTCATGGGCCACAACCTGGCCTGTGGCGCTGGCCAAAGCACCAGATCCCCCAGCCCTTGCCGCGGCAAACACCCTTGCCTCAAACGGCACGTCGCGCAGTGCTCCGCTGGAAGCCCCTCCAGAAGCCGTTGCCACCAGCAGGCTGCTCACCACACGCGCCATTTCGGTGCAGTCCACATACTTCAAAGTGAACACCTGGGTCTTCATGGAGGTGGAAACCTGCTGGTCCAGCTCCTCTATAATCGCCTGAATCTGCTCCAGAAGCTTGGGCGGCGCTGTAACCACCACGGAGTTGGAGTAAGTGTCGAATGAAGCGCGTGCAGTTCCAGACGAAGCGCCGCTTTGAATCATGGGCATAAGCCGCTGCAGAATATTCTGCATGCGGTCGCGCTGCTGCTGGTTGCCGCCGCCCGGTCCACCGAACTGCCTGCCCACCAACTGCATAATCTGCTGCATGCGCTGTTGAACCTGCTGCTGCGAGCCGCCGGTATCACGGAACAGTTCGTTAATAATTCTGGAAATAGACTGCGCACCTGCGTACTTCAACTGGAAAACGCGGGTCTCCGGTTCGGCCAGAGTTAAACCGCCGAAGCCCTGTTGCCCGGATCCCCTTCCTCCGCTTGTATCCGAGCCGCCCTCCGTGCCACCTCTAGCGGCTCCAGGGAAACCAAATCCTGGGCCACCGCCTTGCCTCTGAGGCCTAACCTTCAGCATTCCGTTTTCGCGCACCGCCGTATAGCCGCGCGTCTCCAAATAAGCGTTCAAAATGTTGAAGGCTTGCTCAACAGGTATAGGCTTCGGCGCTATGATAGTCGCGGTTCCGGTCAGCGAGGGATCCTTGATGACGGTAAGTCCCATAACCGACCCGAAGAAATCCAGAATCCGGTCGATGTCTGCCCCGCGGAAATTCATTGTCACCATGGTGTTGCCAACACCAACCGGCGGGCTGCCTGGCTGGCGCTGTGCGGAGCCGGCTCGAACAGTCTTAGGCTTTGCGGCACTGCCAGAAGCCTTCTTAGCCGCCGTCGAGGCCGGAGCAACCGCCTTTTTCGCTGGAGGCTCGGCTTTCTTCTCTTCATCGGCGGCTTTCTTCTGCTGATCGGTCGCTGAAGGCTCCGTAGGTGCAGGCGCAGGCTTACCTTCCTCACTGCGCTCCTGGTCCTGCCCAAACGCAGGCACCAACATCAAAAGGAGCGCAAGAGCCAGCATCAAAGCAATACGGCTCAAAAACGCACCACTTTTTCGGATCATGGCAGTGAACCCCACGTATTCATTTTCAAGTCCAGCCAAGGAGCTTTGGCAAACGGTGGGCAACCGAATGCCAAAACCCCTTGCTATAAGCTGTCGGCTCTAATCCCTAATTCCTGTTCCGAAAACGCGGCCTAGGGCCCATACCTGGAGGGCCAAACCCTCCCATCCCAGCAGGGAACGGGCCGGGCGGTCCACCGGGACCCATTACTACAACCGGAGGAGTCTGCCCGCCTCCGGACTGGTCACCGCCCAAAAGCACTGCCTCAAGAATTCGCAAAAGCTCGTCATCCGAGGGTTGCTGTTGTTCTCCGCCTTTCGCTCCGGCTCGCTGCTGCTGGGATTTCCACTCCGCCACGGTATCGCCGCTTACAAGGGGCAGAGTCTCCACCCCATGCGGCATCGAAATACTCATGAACTCCGTAGTTACAGACAGGACTTTCCCCAAAGGGGATATGTCTCCGGCTTTATAGTAACCACCCTGTGACTGCTTTCGGTTCTCCAGCAAACCGTAAATCTCCTTGCCCACACTTACAGTACCCACAAATGCCCAACCGGATAACGTCGATTTTTCGCTGGGATTAGGATTGCTCATCGGCTGTACCGCCAAGCTCACCGGCGGAAGGGTACCGGGCATGCTTGCAGGCTGGATCCCGCTCCGCCGCTCACCGTTGCTCTTTGTTACCAAAGGGCGGAACGGATTCTTGGCGACTATGCGCTCGTAATCCTGCCAAGACCGCTTAACGGGCTCCGTGCGGCGCGGCGTGGAAACCGCGGTGCGGCTCTTTACAGTCTTCGTGGCAGTGCTCCGACCAGAAGAAGTCCCCCCTGGAATGGCCGCAAGAATCACCGCCAGCACAAAAGCCGCGGCCACTCCAACAGCCAGCAGTTTTTGGTTCCTGTTAGCCTCTATCTTCACACGCTTCAACATAACTGCCCCCAGTCGGTTGGTAGTACCAACTTCACAATTCCACATCCTTAGACGTCACTGCAAAGCTGCGGTTGCATCAAAGCCAAAATACCCCGATGAGCAAACTCTCAAACAATTTTTCAAACCGCATGAAAACCCTAAGAAGGATGTGCTTCCGGCGTGTGGAAACAAAAATTGCCCCCTAAAACACACAAAACCAAGCTGAGAATGGAGCAAAAGAAAAGCTTGCAGCCACCCAACGACGAACGTACCAGAAAGCCAAGCTGGTGGAACACCGCCCTGATCGGCCTCATTTGTTTCACAGCCGGCCTGTTCATAGGCGGAAACTTCGCCGGCCGCACCGCGCTTCAGCGGCCACAGCCCGCAAGCATAAACGGACTGCCGCCCGGGCATCCACCGATAGACGCGGCCGGAATGCCCAACCCATCCGCACAATCAAGCGATGTAGCCGCGGCAGACCCCAATTTCGACGACCCGGCGGTTAGAGCGGAGATAGAAAGAACGAACAACCCCGCCGAGCTTATAGCCATAGGCAACCGGGAGTTCGATGCCGTACCCCGGCGCTCTGCACTGGCGGCCGCCGCTTACGAAAAGGCCCTGAAGCTTCAGCCCAACAACCCAGACGTCCTAACCGACCTCGGCATAACCTACCGAGACATGGGCAGATACGAAGACGCCGTCCGCGCCTTCCGCACCGCCGCAAAGCTGGACCCAAAACACGCCAACAGCCGATACAACACCGGCGTGGTCCTTTTACACGACCTGAACGACGTCAAAGGAGCCATAGCGGCGTGGGAAGAGTACCTCAAAGTCGCACCCAACGGCGAGCACGCCGAGGAGGTTAAAAGAAGCATCGCGGAGCTGAAGCGCCAAACAGCCAACCAGTAGCACACTCGGACTGCTGGGCAGACCAGCTAAGCACCCTCAAAAACTATCTCGTACTCCGAAACGCCCGACATGAAAAAGCGCGCGCACTGGCCGGCCAGCTTGTCTGTGCCCCGAAGCCCTTCGCCAATTCCGATAACCTGTGGGTACCACGCGCCCCCATCCAGTATTTTCTGCGGCGCGGTCCAGCTTGTTGGGTCCCCAATGCTGTCCGAGTAGCTTACGTAAACGCCTTCCTGAATCCACCCGGCCCCCTTGGCCCTGTTGAGAAGCATAACGTACCGCTTCAAGTGAATGTTCCAATGCACGGAAGGACCCCAAAAAGCGTCGCAGTCCTCACGCTCCCAAGCGGTGAACACAGGGAAGAACGGCGTTACATCCCCTCCCAACCCCGGCTCATTCCATCCGCCGTTGTGCCACTTCCACACCTTTCCCGCGGGAGAGCCCCTGTCCGCCCACAGCATTCTGGCGGCGGCCACTCCCTGCTCGCTTGGCTCCCCGGCGTAGTTGCCGAAAAAGAAATACAGGTACAGAGAGTTCTCATCCAGAATCACGCAGAAATCGCCGTGGCCGCCGGCAAAGTATCCATTCTTAGCATCGCAACGCAGGGTTCCAGGCCTCGCCTCCAAAACAAACCCCAAATCGTGCCATGTGGCACCCTTATCGTGCGGAACGGCGGCGCCTATCTTGGGGGCGGTGAGAGTGGTTCCCGGGCACAACCCCAACGGCTCGTGGTGATACCAGCCGTAAAGCACACCATTCTCATCCAGCAGAACAGACTCAATCCACCGCCCGCCGTTCACCTCGTTGTCAAACTCCACCGACTCCGCCCACGAAAGCTCGAACACGCTTTTGCCCCAGCTTCGGTACGGATGCCCGGCGGAATTAAACACATAAAGCGTATCCCCATCCCAAAACGCGGGGCTGTTGGAGTCTGTGGGAGCAGGAAAATTCACCCTCTTCGCCTGCCGAAGAACCACCGAGGGGCTGTTCTCAGATAAAGCCATGGTAGTTCACTTCCATCCTTAAATCGGCCACACAAGCTTGGTTATAAACCGCTTGGTGAAGCGCTCCGCATTCGGGTCGCCGAATATAAGGTAAGTGTCCGTCCCGGCGTATCCGGAGCGCCTGAAAGAGATGAAAAAGTTGGTCCCACCGTCGGTGGCAACAACGCGCCCACCTATGGAACGAGCTTTGTCTATCTCCCAGTTGAATGTTATTATGTGCTGGTAGTGGTTTTCCACATGCCTGAGCACTGCACTGTTGATCACTATATCCAGGTGGCCGAACACACGGAAGCTTGCGGTTGGCGTGATGTAAATTATGCTGTGGTCGGCACGCTTCCCAAACGATACCTGAACTCCCCAAGACCTGAACCTGTTGGACACGTTGACCTTGAAACCAAGCATTCCAACCAAGTCCCGCTGTCCCTCGAAAGTCCCGCCGTCCAAACCAAAGTTGAACTGCATATCGGACCTGGTTTCCAGCTCTCCTTCCAAGAAGCCGGTGCGCCGGAAAAGGCGGTCGTCGTAGTGCTTATGCCAGTTTCCGCCGGCTCTGATATTGGCCCGCCGCAGTCGCCCCTCGCGCCACTCGTTCCTGTAACCGAGAAAAACCTCCGGCCCCCGGAAATCCGTAAACGGGATGTATCCATCAGCCGCGAAAAAGTCCGGCGCCACGAAAGAGTACCGCAAATTCACCTCGGTCGTTCGCCCCTCGTAGCCGAACCGCACCGACCCCGCGGTGCCGTTTTCCGCCCTGCCGACGTTTCCTGCCGCCACGGTATCAAAACGCCAATCTCCCCACCTGAAGCGCTGGGTGTTGGCCAGCACGGTGTTGCTTCCATCAACGTCGGAATCAACGTGCACCAGCATCAAATTGCTGTTTGAAACCTCGCTGAAATCCCTGCGGTACCGAACCACGAAATCCGTTCGCCTCGAAAAGTCGTGTGTAAGCAGGAGCCCCACAGTGTTTCGAAGACCCAGCTTGCCGTACAGCTTCGTCCCGATATCAAATTGGGGTATGCGCCTGCTGTGGAAAAACTGCCCAATCGACCTGCCCGTCTCAACGTTGAACACCTCACCGCCCTCGAGGAAGAAAGGGCGCATGTCTGGAACAAATCTCTCGCTCCTGGAAAAGCTGATGTCCTCCACAGCGCCCTCAACGTTGGCAAAATCCGGGTTCACTGTGGCAACCCCAACAAGTTCTGGGGTTATGGCCATCCTCGCGTCCAAGCCGTTGACGAAGCTGAAACCCTTGCCTGGATTTATACCGGTGCTGACGTACGGCAAAAGAGAAACCGAAGGTTTAAAACGCCTTACCGGAAGCTCCACGCCCTCCCAGTGGCCCATAAGCTCTTGTTGAAAGCGCGGTCCTATGTTGCTCCACATGGACCAAATCTTGGTTCTCTCCTGGCGCCGCTCGAAGTTCAACCCCAAAACCGTTGGGCCGTTAGCGTGCGGATAGTTCAGAATTCCCCAGGGGACGCACATCTCGCCGGTCCAGCCATCAGAAACACGACGCACAGCCGCCTGCCAATCGCCCTTCCACTCCACCTTTCCGGCTCTTCCACCGCCAATGCGAGACGACTGCGTTCCGATAGCATTCACGGTGAAAACAGACAGGTCTTCCCAGCGGTGAGTGTGGAACGTATCCAGCACCAGCGAGAAGGTGTCTTCGCCGCTCCACATCTGAGCATCGCGCCGGGTCTCGCGGGCTGTGATGGATGACGGGTCCGAATCAAACGCATGGAAAGCCAGATATAAATTCTCAGAATCGTAGAGAAGCCAAACAGCCGTATCATCCGGCGCGGGTTGCCCGGTAATCCGATCCACAAACCCGCTGGCTTTCGGCGCGGAAGCCCAAACCGCGTCGGAGATGTCGCCGTCGATAGTGGGCCGCTCCGACGCCTTAACCGCCGGCATAGAGCGCCTGGTAGGGGATTGAACAGAAGCAACTTCTGACTCGGCACTCGCCGCCAAAAAGAAACAGAAAACAAAAAACGCCAAGCAGAGTAAGCCACAGAAAAACCTGCAGAACCTCAGATCCACCCCTCCTAACCAAAATCAATTTCTTCACACGCTTCAGAATTACTGCCTAAGCTGATAGTAACATCAACCACATAATCCCCAAATCCTTAAGACGTCACCGCAGAGCCTCGGTTGCACCACATCTAAAATATCTCAATGGAGCAAACTCTCAAACTACTTTCCAACCCCACAAAAGCCCACGGAAGTGAGCTCGTCAAGCGTGCGAAACAATGTTTGTAAAAACCTAACGCTAAAACTAACGCCTATTCAAACGGGAACTTTGAAGGAATTCACAGCCTCTTTGATGAAACAAAAATTAAATAACCAAACGGTTTTCATTTATCAGCCTGCGCCACAGAGCGAGAACACTCGCCTGTGCCCGGCTTGCATAACCTGAAAGGAGAGCAAAGCATGGAGTCCGATGTAGACAGCATAGTGGACCGCTTCGGTGCCAAACCAACGGCGCTGATTGCAATACTGCAAGAGGTGCAAAAACAGCACGGCTACCTCTCCGAAGAAGCCCTTCGCAGAGTTGCCCAGCGCGTTGGCATCGAACTAGCCCAGATTTACGGGGTGGCAACCTACTACCGCTCCTTCCGGCTCAGCCCTCCCGGAAGGCACTCGGTGGTTGTGTGCATGGGCACCGCCTGCCACGTCCGCCAGGCCCCGCGGGTGCTGGACGCCCTGAAGCAGGAACTGGGCATTGAACCGGGGCAGACCACTCGCGACGGACTGTTTTCGCTTCAGTCGGTTAACTGTTTGGGGGCGTGCGCACTGGGCCCCATCGTCGTGATTGACGATAAATACTACGCCAAAATGACACCGCTCAAGGCCAGAAAGCTCATCCAGCAGTGCCGAAAACGCGCAGAAAAGGAGGTGCGCGGATGAAAACGCCTTCAGAGTCTGCCGTTTCGCTTCACCCGCAGTTGGAAGCCCTCAAAAAAGCGGGGATGGAACTGCTTTATCCACCCGTGCCGCGTATAACCGTCGGAACCGCCGCGTGCGGCTTGGCTTCCGGCGCGGGCGAGGTGCTTTCCGCAATCCAAACCGCGGTTAAGAAGCACAACCTCAACGCAGCGGTGACGGCCGTTGGCTGTGTTGGCTTCTGCCAGGAGGAACCACTGGTGGATGTTCTGCTCCCCGGCAGGCCCCATGTCTTCTACCGACATATGGACCCGAAGAAGGCCGCCGCTTTGATTTCCGAACTGAGTGAAGGCCACCTGCCAACGGACAACGCCCTCTGCCAATTCCCGGCCAACGGTCACAGCCCTTTGGTCGACCTCGGAATACCCTCACACTCCGAGATTCCCTTCTTCGCGCACCAGGTTAGAACCGTGCTTAAAAACTGCGGTTTCATCAACCCCGACTCGCTGGAAGAGTACGTAGCCGTAGGGGGATACACCGCTCTGTGGAAAGTGCTAACCAGCATGACCCCAGAACAAGTCATCTCCGAGGTCAAGCAATCGGGGCTGAGAGGAAGAGGCGGCGCCGGCTTCCCCACCGGCAGAAAGTGGGAAAGCTGCCGTAAGGCACATTCGCCGGACGGCATCCGCTACGTCATCTGCAATGCCGACGAGGGCGACCCAGGCGCTTACATGGACCGCGGCCTCCTCGAAAGCAACCCGTTCAGCGTGATTGAGGGAATGACAATCGGTGCCTACGCCGTTGGTGCATCCCAAGGCTACATCTATATTAGGCACGAGTATCCCGAGGCACGCAAGCATGTTGAGAACGCAGTCGCCAAAGCGCGCTCGGCCGGCCTGCTTGGCTCCAACATCCTCGGCACCGGATTCTCCTTCGATATCGAGATATCCCAGGGCGGAGGTGCCTTCGTATGCGGCGAATCCACCGCTCTGGTCGCATCCATCGAAGGGCGCAGAGGAGAGCCTCGCGACAAACAGCACCTGCGCACCGTTCAAAGCGGCCTCTTCGGGCGCCCCACGGTGCTGAACAATGTGGAAACCTGGGCAAACGTCCCGCTGATAATCGCAAACGGCCCGGATTGGTTTGCATCCCTTGGGACTCAAACCAGCAAAGGCACGAAGGTCTTCAGCTTGGTCGGCCAGGTTCAAAACACCGGATTGGTGGAAGTCCCAATGGGTATGTCGCTTAGGCAAATCATCTTCAACATAGGCGGCGGCATCCCAAACGGTAGGTCCTTTAAAGCGGTGCAAACTGGTGGGCCTTCGGGCGGATGCATTCCGGAGCACCTGCTGGACCTGCCCGTTGACTTCGAAGCGCTGTCATCGGCCGGCTCCATGATGGGGTCAGGCGGCATGATCGTCATGGACGAGAACACCTGCATGGTTGATGTCGCCAGATACTTCACGGCCTTCCTGATGGAGGAGTCCTGCGGAAAGTGCCTGCCGTGCCGCGAAGGCGTCAAGCGCATGAACCAAATACTCACCGACATATCGGAAGGCCGCGCCAAGGAGTCGGACCTGGCGCTTCTCGAAGAGCTTGCCTGCGTAATCCAAGACGCTTCGCTGTGCGGGCTCGGCAAAACCGCTCCCAACCCCGTGCTTTCAACCATTCGGCACTTCAGGCACGAATACACTGCCCACATCCTCGACCGCAAGTGTCCGGCTGGCGTATGCCGAGCGTTGGTTACATATTCGATTTCGCCCGATTTGTGCAAGGGCTGCGGCGCATGCGTATCTGCATGCCCGGTTGGCGCCATCACCGGCGAACGCAAGTCGCCGCATTCCATCTCCCAAGAATTGTGCATCAAGTGCGGTTCCTGCCTCGATGTATGCCCTACAAAAGCAGTGGTGAGGGTTTAAAAATGGCAAAAAAGATATCTCTAACAATCGATGGCTTTCCAATCACCGTAGATGAAGGCACCACGATTTTGGAAGCGGCGCGCATGTACGGCATCCGCATCCCCACGCTGTGCTATATGGAGGGCCTTACCCCGTACGGCGGATGCAGGCTGTGCATCGTTGAAGTCTCCAGAAACGGCGGGGAACCCCAGGTGGTAGCCTCCTGCACATACGAAGTACAGCCCGGTATCGAAGTGCGCACTAATACCCCCGTATACTGCGCGACCGCCGTATGTTAGCGGAACTTCTGGTGACCAGCGCCCCAAACGTCAAAATAGCGCAGGATATCGCGGCGCGCCTGGGCATCCACAACGTGCGCTTCCGCTTCGAGGACAACAGGTGCATCCTCTGCGGCTTGTGCATACGGATGTGCTTCGAACAAATGGGCGGGCACGCCCTAACATTCGCAGGACACGGCGCCTGGCGCAGGGTCGCGCCGCCGTTCGATAAAAGATCCGAGCTCTGCAAACAATGTGGTGGATGCGAAAGAATATGCCCCGGCACGCAGATACCATGCCAAGGGGTTAAACCCGAGGGCTACCTCTGCGGTGGATGCGCCATGCCCGAGGAACGAATATACTGCTGTCCAACCGGAAACCCGGGCTGCTTCTGCGAGCTAAATCCGCTTTAAACTCCAAGAGGGGGCTGTTGCATTAAACTGCCCCCTCTCAAATCCACAATTCTGGGAATCCCCCACCCGGGGACGCAGGAATTTCCCCGTCTCCGAATAAAGAATTAACTGCCCAACCTTTTTCAGGAGTGGTTCCCGCTTCCATGAGAATCCCGCTGATTGCCATTTCACTGCTTGCTTTCTGCCGCTTCTCTTGGGCAGAAAACATCGGCACTTTGTTTGTTCAAGACTACCAAGCCCTGCCCGGACAAATCTGCGAGGTCCAAATCCTGGCCGATGCCAACCTTAAATCCATGTCGGCGGTACAGTTTAGACTGCATTTCGGCAGCAGAGTTCCGGAGAGCGCTCCACCGCTTCAACCGCTTCCGGCGGATCCGAAAAATCCGCAGAACCCAGAAGCCAAGATCACACTCGGCCCCATAGTCCCGGCTGGTGTCCTATACGCCGCACGCGCCGGCCAAAACGAAGTGGAAGTGGGCATAGTTGTCCTCGCTCCAGAGGGACGGAACACTTTCGACGGACCCGGTGTGCTTGCCTCCATCCCCCTGAAGGTGCCCCCGGAAGCCCCTCCCGGCACCGTTTACCGCCTGGACATCGAGCTGATTGTCCTGAACGACGGAAACGGGAAACCGATTACGGTGTCTCTTCAGGGCGGCGCACTGGGAGTGGTTTCTCCGCACCGCCTCTACATCGACGGCGGAAGCCCAAAGCTCCCAGACCGCGAGACTTGGCTCTCCATCTCCTACGAAAGCGATACCGATACAAAGCTCTCGGCGGCCGTTATCGGTATCTCGGTTGTGCCGGACAACCCGGCGTTCCCCTTACCACAGCTCATTGGAGCAGTGGCTGGACAAGCGGCGTCCGGTTCGAGCGTAACTCTTGTGCTGGTAAGCCCGTCAACCGCCATAGTGCGCATTGAAGGCAAAGGTCAGCTCATCGGAGAAGGAACCATCGCTTACGTGCGCATAAGAACACCAAGCGAGGTGGTGCGCAGGGCCAGCTATCGGCTGTCTCTCAACCAAGTCCGCCTTTACGATCCCTATGGGGCGGAGTTAATTCCCACTCTTCTCCCGGGTTCGCTCCGGGTTGCTCTGCCCACGGGAGACGTAAACGCCGACGGCCGGGTGGACATCATAGACGTAGGGCTATGCCTCCGATACGCCCTTGGGCTTCTTGTGCCATCGCAAACGCTCCTCCAGCGTGCCGATATAGAGCCCAAACGCGCCGAAAACATTTACGGAGACGGCGTTGTTAACATTTCCGACGTCCTGAGAATGCTTCGTATCGCCCTCGGTTTTGACGAGAGATACTGAACCAACCGATGATTCAACGTTCGCAACACATCATTCTCATAGCCATCCTGCTTGCGTACTGCTTCACATCCCCCTGCTTTTCAGCAGATCGGGGAACGCTTTTGGTTAAGGACTCCGCGGCGGCTCCGGGAGGCATAGCCATGGTGGAAATCGCCATGGATGACCTGGTGCGCGGGGTAGCCACATTCCAAATTCGGCTGGATTTCAAATTTGCCGAGCCCCCCAGCGCCCCGCTGCTCCGGCATGTCCCCGCCGACCCGCAGAAACCGCAGAACGGCGAAGCAAAATACACCTTGGGCAGTATGGTGCCACCAAGCATCATAAGCCTCGCCGGAAGTATGGTCCCTGGAACACTTCAGGTTGCCGCGGCTGGAATAGTCCCCTTCGACGGCCCGGGAACCCTTGTAACCATTCCGCTTCAGGTGCCGGAAAGCGCGGCTCCCGGCACCATTTACAACATCGACCTCACAGTAATCTCCTTCAACGATGCAAGCGCCAAGCCTATACCGGTATCGGTTAAAAGCGGCTTTCTAAGGGTGCTACGCCCCCACCGCCTTATGGTGGCATCTGCGCGCAATGTCCTGCCCGGGCGCGAGGTCTCACTTCCCATAGCATACTGGCCGGGAGAAGACTGTCAGGTGCACGGGATATCCATGGTTGTAAGGGTCGGCGCTGTCGGCAACAGCCCGCGGGGCGTTTCAATCATTGGGGTGGAGGCTGGCTCCCCAACGATGGCAGCAGGGGTTTTCGCAACCCCGAAAGGGCCCTTCCAAACCAACTTAACAGTGCTTTCGCCGGCACAGCCCTTCAAACCGGGAACCCTGCTCGCAAAACTGCACATCCTGATTCCACCAGAAGCGGACACCGGCCACTCCTACGCCGTTGTGCTTCAGCGCATTCAGCTTTATCCATCCGCCGCAGATGCGCTCCCAACATCCGTAACCCCCGGCGAAGTCCGCATAACTGTACCCCCCGGCGATATCAACGCCGACGGCCGCGTGACCATCGCGGACGCAGTCCTGTGCATAAGAATTGTGGCAAAGCTTATACGCCCACTGCCGGACTCGCTACCGCGCCGTGCCGATGTAGCCCCCAAAAACCCAAACGGCACATACGGAAACGGCTTGGTAACCATCTCCGATGCAACAAAGATTCTGAAGAGGGCCCTGGGCTTAGAACCAGACCCATGGCCCTGAATCCGGATTTCAAATGGAGGTGTTTTCTTATGGAACGCGATGAAGCTTTCATGCGCCCAAGATGCTGCGGGGAACCGCACCGCTGTGCAAGCGGCATATCCAGAAGGGAACTGCTGGCCGGAGTTGGCATGGCCGCACTGGGCGCCGCCGCGGTTTCGTCCCTCAGCACCGTTGCCGAAGCAAGGGAAACCTCTTCGGTTGTTCCTCCAGCGCGCCCGCTGACCGTGCAGCCGGTTCTTGTGTACAGCGTTCCAACGCGCCAGAGGGCCACCAGTTGGCGGGCTTGGGGCGGCATCCAAACTGAACAGCAAGCCGGTGAAGAGCGCGAGCGTATCCAGCGGGAGCTGGAATCGCTTGCCAAATCCGCGGATTTCCCCATCGAAATTCTGCCGCTGATTTCGGCCAAATCTCACCAAGAGCTTTCGGCGCTATCCGGAAAGAAGTGCGATGTAACGCTGATGTACGCGGCCGGCGGCGGCGAGGATATGCTCCGCACAATTGCGGCGGCCGCTCCGTGGAGCCTTATGTTCGTGCGCCACAGGTCCGGACCCGTATACCTGTGGTACGAAATAGCCCACCCGCATTTCCTGCGCAAAGCCGTTGATGAATACGGTCAGCCAGGCTTCACCACCCGCGATGTGGTTGTCGATAGATACGACGAGCTTCTGTGGCGATTGCGCGCCTTAAGCGGCCTGAAAAACACCCTCGGAAAGCGAGTGGTTGCGGTGGGCGGCGCAAGCGGCTGGGGAGTTGGGTACCAAACCGGACCTGCAGCAGCCCGCGAACTGTGGAAGCTTGACATAATAGATGTGCCCTATCCGGAGCTTGCCAGGCGCCTGCGCCGCGCCCGCGAAGACCAGGAACTGGTTAAAAGATGCAGTGACGAAGCCGATAAGTACCTAAAACAAAGCGGGGTGCTTCTCAAAACAGACAAGCAGTTCGTCCGAAACGCTTTCCTGCTTCGCGAAGTGTTCCTACAGCTCATGCGCGAAGCCCAAACCGATACCATCACCATCAACTTGTGCATGGGCACCATTATGCCCATCGCTGAAACAACCGCATGCCTGCCGCTGTCACTGCTGAACGACGAAGGCTACATGGCGTTCTGCGAGTCTGACTTCGTTGTGATACCTTCGGGGATTCTGCTTCACCACATTTCCGGAAAGCCGGTATTCTTAAACGACCCAACCTACCCGCACGACGGCGTAGTCACAATGGCCCACTGCACGGCGCCCAGAAAGATGGACGGCCGCAATTACGAAGACGCTATAATACTCACCCACTTCGAGTCGGACTACGGTGCCGCACCGAAAGTGGAGATGCGCAAAGGCCAGAAAATGACCGTGATAGACCCGGACTTCGCATCAAAGCGGTGGCTCGGCTTCGAAGCGCAGGTTGTGGGCAACCCGTTCCTGGATATATGCCGTTCACAGGTTGATATTGCCGTGAAGGGCGACTGCGACCAACTGACGGAGGAGATGCGCGGATTCCACTGGATGGCTTGCTATGGAAGCTACTTGCGTGAAGTTGGCTATGCCCTCGGCAAGCTTGGAGTCGGCTGGCTCCCCATAACCACCTAGCGCAAAGCTCAAACAAATCCACACAAACTCAACGGCGGGCAGAGCTCTTCCTGCCCGCCCCTTTTATTCCTCTTCCCCCTTGGGCGACGAAATGCTGAGGGCTTCCTCCCGCACTTTGGCATACCGCTTCTGAAGCTCCGGAGCCTCCGCAAGCAGTTCACGCACTCGATTGTCCAGCTCGGCCCAGCGATCGCACAAAAGGCGCGCAATGGCCTCCATCAGCTTCCATGCCACCATCGGGTTCTTCTGGATGACGGCCCGAACTTTTTCCGCATCCACACGCAAAAGCACGCAGTCCGTTTCCGCTTGAACTGTTGCCGTGCGCTTGCGGTTTGTTATAAAAGCCAACTCGCCAATCGGCGCGTACGGCTTGCGGTTGGCAACAACCACGCCGTTCTCTTGCACAACAACACTCCCCTCCACCAACACATAAAAATCCTGCCCGCCTATCTGCCCCTGGCGAATGATGGTGGAGCCTGCTGGCTTTCGTTCAACCTGCATGGCGCTTCGCAAATCCGAAAGCTCCGCAAGGCTAAACCCCTGAAACAACGGTATCCGCGCAAGGAACCTGGCGCTCAACAAATCCTGTGTTTCTGCCTCGTTCATCCGACCCTCCTTGGCCCCCATTATACCCTGGGGCGGCGCGCCCGTACAAGCTTTCGACGCCTAAGCCACCGAAAGCCGGTGCACCTAAAGGGAGTCTCGCCAGGAGAGAGAAATAAAAACTGCATACACAACCCCGTTTGCTCCAACGCGAAAGGCGGTTAAGCAAACGGTGCACCGGTTCGTTCGGTTGGGGGAGATGGAGGCGATAGCAATGTCAAATGGCATCACAAGAAGAGAGTTTCTAAAAACAGGCGCCACAGTGGGCGCTGGCATAGGCCTTATGGCCGCCGCCTCTTCGGCACGAGCGCAGAATTCGGTTTCGCCGAACGAGAAAATCGTGCTGGGGATTATTGGCGTGGCCGGCCGCGGCACCGCCTTGATGGATTGGTTCCGGCGCCACCCAGATGTCGAAATAGGCGCCGTGTGCGACGTTTACAAGCGCCACCTTGATGCCGCGCTTCAAAGGCTCGGCGGAAAAGCCAAGGGCTACAGCGACTTCAGAAAGCTCCTCGAGCAGAAAGATATCGACGCCGTCATCATCGCTACACCGCCGCACTGGCACCCGCTCATCTTCATTTACGCCTGCCAAGCCGGAAAAGACGTATACTGCGAAAAGCCCATGTGCCTGTATCCCGCCGAGGCACGCGCAATGGTAAAAGCCGCCCGGGAAAACAACAGGGTCACCCAGATAGGCACGCAAATCCACGCGGAAGAAAACTACCACAGGGTTGTGGAAATAGTTCGCTCCGGCATCCTCGGAAAAATCACGGCTGTTCGGAACGTGTTCACCCTAAACGAGGCGCCGAAGGGCATCGGGCGCCATCCGGACAGCGATCCGCCGGAGGGCCTCGACTGGGATATGTGGCTCGGTCCCGCGCCCAAGGTGCCATTCAATATGGCGCGCTTCGTAGCCGGACAGCACCGATACTTCAAAGATTACGTCGGCAGTTGGCTCCACGAAATGGGCCCTCACATCGTGGATCTGCCTGTCTGGGCGCTGGAGTTGGGTCCACCCAAAGCGGTTTTCGCAACAGGCGGCAAGTGGGCCATGGACGATATGAGCGAGATACCGGATACCATGGAAGCCGTCTTCGAATATCCTGATATGCTTATGACCTGGCACCACATGTGCGCCAACAGCTACGAAGTGGAGTTCAAAGGCGGGCCTCCGTTCGGCAGGCGCATCTGCGTTCTCTTCCACGGCCTGAACGGCTCCCTGGCCGCCGATTACGGCCAGTACCGCCTGATACCAGAGGGCGACCGGCTTAAGGAGGATAACCTTCCACCCAAAACCCTGCCGCGCTCTCCCGGCCACGAGCGGGAATTCCTGGACTGCATAAAAAGCAGAAAGCAACCGAGTTGCAGCGTATTCTACCACTACAACGTGCACATCGCTCTCAACTTAGCGCACATCTCCATGAAGGTCGGCCGCAAAGTCCTTTGGGACGACAAAGCCGGCCGCATCATCAACGACGAGGAAGCCAACCGGCTTGTAACGCCAAGGTATCGAGCCCCTTGGAAACTGCCGGTGTAAAAGGAGGAAAAGCATGAACACCATCAACAGGCGGGAGGCAATAAAGCTTGGAATCTCCGCTGTGGGAGCCGCTGCAGCCCTTTCAAGCGCACCCGTCTCACATGCCGCCCGCACCACGGAATTGAAAAAAGCCGTGGTTCTCGGCATGCTTCCCCAAGACCTAAGCCTCCCCGACAGGTTCAAACTGGCACGCGATGTGGGCTTCCACGGCGTCGAAGGCTATCCGGAGCGCGACCCCAAGAAAGCAGAAGAGATGAGAGCGGCCGCCGAAGCGGCTGGCATCCGCATCCACTCCATAATGTACGGCGGATGGGACGCTCCACTCTCCAGCCCGGACCCGCAAGTGGCGCTCCGCGGAGTGGAGGCGATAAAATCCGCCCTGCAGAGCGCCAAACTCCAGGGCGCAGATACCCTACTGCTTGTGCCAGCCATAGTTAACGAAACCACCCGCTACCAAGAAGCCTACGAGCGCTCTCAAAAACACATTCGCTCTCTCATCCCCTTGGCCAAAGAGCTGGGAGTTGTTATCGCAGTGGAAAACGTTTGGAACAACTTCCTGCTTAGCCCTCTGGAGTTTGCGCGCTATATCGACGAGTTCAAAAGCCCGTACGTGCAGGCTTACTTCGATGTCGGCAACGTAATGGCTTTCGGATGGCCGCAGGATTGGATACTAACCCTCGGGCGCCGAATCAGAAGGGTGCACCTGAAAGATTTCAAACGCGGACCGCGCCAGTTCGTAAACCTCAGGGACGGGGACGTAAACTGGCCCGAGGTGCGCAGAGCCCTCGAAAAGGTCGGCTATTCCGGATACCTCACCGCCGAACTCTCCGGCGGTGGCAGAGAGTACCTTGCCGACCTCTCCGCTAGAATGGACAAGATAATAGCGGGAGAGTAGCAAACCCGAAAAGCAGTTGCGACAGCACCAAGGGCCCACACCTTCCTCGGTTCGGCTGTCGCAACTGCTTCTTGCAAAATCCGAAGCCGGTCTGCGCGCACCAAACCAGATAACCGCGCTACAACCGCACTATTTTCTCCCTGTCACCAAAAGTGATAACCACGTTGGTCCTGCGTCCGGTTGCTGGAACCAACAAACCGCCGTGTTCCCTCACCGGCGGCACGGTGGCACTTCCCACCGTCAGCTCTTCAACGCGCTGTGGCAGTGGGAGCAATATCACATATCCGCCCTCTGGGGGACGCTCTGCCTCTATCTGCAGGCGTACTGTGCCAAAAGAAACCTGCGCTGTCCAACCGGCTCTGCCGAAGTACGTTGGCAGGCCAGAGACACCAAATTCAGCGCCGTTCTCCATCCACGCCATTGGCACCCCGGCTCCCACAATCAAATGGTCGTGTTCCTCGTAAATCAGGCAGTCCCTCAGCAAGAGGAAGAGTTCGGCGGATGTCCAGCCGTGCGGCACCACCTTGGGCACAGGATGCCAGCCGCGAACCCGGCTCCACAAACCCGACGAGTTCTCATCACCCTCGCCTTCATGGTACGCGTAAAGGCCCGGGGCCGCATGGTTAGTCAAAAAACTCTCCACCGTGGCCCACGCTTTTTCCCTCTCACCAAGGAAAAGAAAGTTGTGCGCCTGAGCAACCTCGAAGTACGTCCACAAAGTCTCCGCGCGGTAAATCCCCCCTCTAAACCGCGTTTCATTCCACCACTGCTGGAAAGCCGCGCGGATTCGGGGGTGCTCCCCCGAAAGGGCCTTCGTGGGCCACAGTACGCATGCAAAGTCACGCTCATTGGAACCGAACTGCTTCGGCACTGCACGCAGCAAAGCGTCGCGAAGTTCGGCCGCCTCTCTCCGGTACCTCTGGCTGTCCACACTGTGCCCCAGCATCTCCGCCGCCTCCGCCGTGCGCTCCAAACCGCACAGCGACCAGCAGTTCACCCAAAACACAGGGAAGTGCCAATCCATACGCCCTTGTATCAAACCATCCTCGGCCGGAAGGCAAAGCAAGTCGACGGCTGGATTCAAAAGCGCATCCGGAACGCAACATTCCGAAAACATCTTCAAAGGGCGATCTGACCTGCGCATCCGCATAATCAGCTCGGCCCGCCGCTTGAGGTGGGGGTACATCGCATCCAGCCAACCAAGGTCCCTTGTCAGCCTGAAATGCTCGCTTATAACCCACGCTCCCTGCCCCGGACCGTCCGCCTCCGCACCGAACCCGCCAAAGGCATCCTTAACCGCTATGCGCTCACACGCCTTGGCCGCGAACTCCGAAAATCCGCCCTTATCCAGCGCATTCAGGATATACACGCCATCCCTCAACCACGGAATCGGATAATGAACACTGCTGATCCGCACATCGTCGCCCACGGTGGCGGTCCACATATGCACAAGCTGGGAGTAGAACGCTTCGCGGAAGCGGCTGTCAGGAACATCAAGCTGCACAGAACCGAGGGCTTTCTCCCAAAACTCCTCGCACCGTTTTTCCCGGTCTTCTGGATTCAGCGGGTGCGAAGGAGCCTTAACCCACTTCAAAAGCGGGTGATTTAGGTGCACCGGAAACACCCATCCCAACTTTTCTTCCTGCCCGGGAGGCAAACTCAACTCGTACGCCAGCGCCCCGCTACCCCAACTGCTTTTATCGGAAATCGACTGCTCGGCCGGGAGCTTCCCCTCCAGAAGATACTCGCTTACGTCCTTACCAGACAAGGAGTAGCTAACGCACCCCCAACCGTCCGGCTTCCTTTCAGAGAAAACAAGCGGTGCCCCGTTCACCAGCACCTCGGTCCCGGATGGCGCCAGCTTCAAAGCCGATACCGGACCGCCAGCGGGACCCATCGACCTTATCACCAAATACACCGTCACGTCTGCATGCACGCCGGAACTGTTGCTCACCCGCGCAATGAACGTATCCACTATCTCACTTGTGCCGGCATCGCCCTCAGCCGAAAGCGTTGTTTCCACACGCACAGGACCGGCCTGCCACTCGCAGTGCAAAACCGGGATATATCCCCGGCGGAAGCGCCACTTCAGCGCCTTTCCGGCCATCACCTCCGGGGCATAAAGCTTACCGCTTGCTCTATCATAAACCCACAAGCTCACCCCGAAACTACGCACTCCCGGGGAAAAACTGCCCCCAGGCTCCACAAAGGTCTTAAAAGCATCAAGAGACTGCGGAACCCCTATCACAATGTGCGTATCACCCCGGGGCCATATCCAGCCGGGGTGGCGGGCCTTCATCTCTTCGTAAGACGGCACCAGCAATCCCCGTTCCTCCGAAACAAACTGCTTATCTGGCAAAAGCGCCGCGGCAAAAACACAGCGGCGGTGTTTATATTGCACGCGGAGGCCTGCAGTTCCTGCCGAAAAACAAGGCGCGGAGGAGCTCACAGGCCCACTCCGCGCCACAAAGCCATCCCTTTTCTTTCACCGAGCCGCCAAAGCAGCCTCGATTTCCTTGCTTACCTCCTTTTCCATTCCCGGGCTGAACCCCTCTTTCCGATGGACAATACGGCCCTTCTTGTCCACAATCACCAAAAGGGGTATGGCATTCACGTCGTAGGCTTTGGCGGCCTCGCCCTTCACATCGTGCAAAACCGGAAACTTCAGGCCGTACTGTCTAACGAAAGGCTTCAAATCGGTGCCGGGAGCATCCACGCTCACCGCCAGAAAAGCCACGCTCTTGCCGGCGTACTTTTGGCTGAGCTTCTGCAAATGGGGCATCTCCTCTCGGCAAGGAGGGCACCAGGTGGCGAAGAAGCTCACAACCACCGCCTTCTTGCCTCTGAAATCCGAAAGCCGCACCTTTTTACCGCTGAGGTCTGTGGCTGTGAAATCCGGAGCCACATCCTTCGGAGCGGCATTCACCAACAACGCGGCGGCAAAAACCGCACAAAAACCAACCAGCAACAGGGGCGATCTTCTCGCAAACGAAGCAAACATCTCCCTACCTCATTCCAGCAGTTTGTATCTCTTCCACCAGACCGGCGGAGCGAAAACGCACCTTTTTCACGCCTAGCCGTCTGCGCTCCGCCGCAAAGCGATGGGGCCTTAATCATTTTGAACGACAATCGAAGCTAAAGCAAGGTTCCTGCCGAAACGCAAGAAAACTCGGAGGCTTACCAATCCGCCTCTTCAAGCCATCCACAAAGACTTCGCCCAAAGGCGCGAACAAACTCCTTCTGCTCCTCTGTCTCCAGCGAGCCGGCACGCCGTATCGCGTCTTCCGGATCAACTCCCCTGCCAACAAGCCACAGCGCATACATGGTGCCGGACCGCCCGTTCCCAAGCGCGCAGTGTATGGCCACCGCCCCATCACGATGAACTTCATCCATAAATTCGAGAAACACCGCCACCTGTTCCGGCGTGGGCAGCTTCATATCCGGAACATCCAGCACTAAGTGGCGAATTCCAAGCATCCTTATGAGATTAACCAAATCCGCATCCAGCGGCTCTAAAGATACGATTGCCCTAACACCGCGTTGGTACAGCCAAACCACCTGAGCCTCGGTCCACGGTTGAGCACAGCGAACAACCCCTTCAAGGACCGTGAAGTTTTCTGGTTCCAAACGAAACCCCTCCTACAGGCAGTTTTCGCAATCCCGAAATATACTTTCGGCTGTTTGAGGCCGCACAAACAGGGCGAAAGCTTGCTTATCCACCGCCAAACGCCAAAGAGAAAAAGTTCTCCAACAGCTTTTTCCCGGCCGGGAATTTCTCGGTGTACTCCTCCGGGTGGAATTGCACCCCATACAAAGGCCGGTTGCGGTGGCGCATCGCCTGAATCCGGCACTCTGGAGTGGATGCCAGCAGTTCAAACCCGGAGGGCAACTGCTTCACCTCGCAGTAATGCGATTCGCAGAAGTAAGCCTCGCGCCCCAATCCGGCAAACAGCGGGTCGGCGCAACCCGCTTCGTTGATTTGCACGCAATAGAACCCGCGCTCCATAAAAAACTCCGGGTGGTAGTTCGGATCCGCAACCGGCTCACCGGGGCGAAGCCGCCTCATTGGCTGGTCCTCCAGGCGCTCCACACTGCGCAGGTCTGTTGTAAAAATAAAGCCCAAAAGCTGATGGCTGCCGCAGATTGCCAGCGTTGGTACCTCGGTTGACTGCACCCAATCGGCCACCCCAAAAAAGCTTTTCACATCATACTGCTGAAACGACCTCCCGAACCCACTCATGATCACCGCATCCGGCGCCAGCCTTTGCATCAAATCTCGAGATACCCGATCGTAGGGTATCACAACACACAAAGCACCGCTTAATTCTTCAAACCTCTGCACATTTCTTGCGTACCGCCCGGCCATATCAATCCTCTCATCCGGTTGTGCAAAACCGATGTAAACCACAAGTCCCACGGCAAACCTCCTCTCTCACTCACCAAAAACAACACCGCGAAACATCGAAACAAACCGCTCCGCATCAACATCCACCGCCACCTGCACGGGAACCCCCTGCTTCGGCACATTGGACAAGCGTTTATCAACAACGGTCATGCCGCGCGTGATTTCGCCGCTGGTTTCCACATCCACGTAGAAAACCTCGGTGCGGAGAAGCGATGGATCGGCGGCGCAGGCCACCGCCAGCGGATCGTGCATGTACATCCCGAGGAAACCCTCGGTCTGCATATGGAAATCCATGCAGAACTCCGTGCAGTCCAACAAAAACTGCCCCAAGCGCGAAGGCTTTGGTCCCACCCACTCCTCCAACTGCTTCCTCAGAAGCACAACTTTGTGCGTCACGTCCAGCCCAACAAATATCAGCTCGGCACCGGAATACAACACCCTTCTGGCAGCTTGGGGATCCGCAAAAACGTTAAATTCGGCCACCGGTGTAACGTTCCCGGGCACAAAGAAAGCCCCGGCCATACACACAATCCCCTTTGCCTTCGACAAGATGCCGGGGTCGTTTTCCAAAGCTTCGGCCAGATTGCTCAAAGGACCCGTCGTTACAAGGGTAACATCCTTCCCTTTCTCGCGCAACAAGCGGCAAATAACCTCGGATGCTTTCTCGGTGGATGCACCAATATCCAGGCTTGGGTATCGCAGAGAACCATCCGCATTAGTGAAGCGTGAAAGCCCTCCCAATCCGTCTGGACCGTGCACATGCTCGGCCGCCGTTCCATCCCGGCGCTCCACACCTTCCGCCACGATGCGCGGCCTTTGCCCTCCAGCCATCTCAATTACAAGATGAGCGTTCAAAAACGCCTGCCGCGCACTTGTGTTGCCGGAAACCGTCGTCACCGCCTCCACGTCCAGCGCCGGCGACTTCAAAGCCCAAACAAGCGCCAGGGCGTCATCCACTCCAACATCCATATCCAAAATCACTTTCAACGAAAGCCACCCCCAAAAAGCTTTTTCAGCCTGCTACACTGCATATCCTAGACAAAAAAGGAGGATTTGCAAACAATCCGTAGAAGGAAAACAACCGGGGGCATAGAAATACAGAGCGGATGCCCACCCTCTATGGAGTGGCATCCGGTTCTGGCAAGCTGGTGGCAGTTGCCGGCCAACTTGGGTTTGCACGGAATGAAGGAAGGGAAGGTCAAAATGAAGGCTCTAACCAAAACTCAAAGGGTTTCGGTGCTCCGCACGCTGGTCTGCACCCTCTTGTTCATCCTGCCCGCGATAGCCTATGCCCAAGCGGGCATCAAGGCAGAGTACTACAAAGCCGGCGGCTCTAAACCTGACCGCGCCGCTGTTTTCCAACCGGGAAATCTCCTGTTAACCCGCCAGGAATTCAGGGTCGATGTTGACTGGGGCAGCGGCTCGCCAGACCCAGCCGTTCCTGCCGACGGGTTTGCCGCACGATGGACGGGCGAAATAATCGCCCCGGCATCGGAGGATTTCACCTTCTACACGGAGTGCGATGACGGCTCGCGGCTTTGGGTGAGCAGTTCGCCCATAGACCCAGCCAACCCTGGCACCCCTATTATTGATAACTGGGTGGACCAAGGGCCAACCGAGAAATCCAGCAAGGCAGTTAAGCTCGAGGCCGGCCAAAAGTACTACATCATGATGGAGTTCTACGAGAACGGCGGCGGCGCTGTAGCCCGGCTTCGCTGGAAGAGCGCCTCGGTTGCCAAAGAGATCATCTGGTTCCTCCCATCGGCGTACATAAAGGGCACCCTTAACGGCCCAGACGGTGCGCCGCTGAAGAATGTATCGGTCATAGCATCGGGACCGCCTGAGGGGCCCTTCTCGGCAACCACCAAGTCGGACGGAACCTTCAGCATCCGGGTGCTGGCGAACCGAGACTACACACTCAACACCGTCCACGAGCTGTACTACGTCGAACCGCCGGTGCAGGTGAAAGGTGTGGCAGCAGGCGCAACGATTACCCAAGACCTCACAGCCAGCATCCTGCCAGATATAAGCCTGGCCACAAAGGATCTGCCCGAGGGCGTTGCCTGGAAGCTCCTTCCCACCGGCTCCGCCGAGGATAACTCCCCAGCCGACCCGGCCTTCGACGACTCCGCTTGGCAAACAATAGACGTCCCCAAGAACCTGAACCCAACGCCGGTTGGAACGAACACATACTTCTGGTACCGCCTAAAGTTCAAACTCCCCAGTGAGTGGAAGCAGTACTCGGACCGCTACCTCGTCCTGTGGAACTACAACCTGGACGATTATGACTGGGCGTTCCTCAACGGCCACTTCTTGGGTTCAGTCCGCCAGTGGGACGCGAGAAGGCGCTACATCATCCCGGCGGCTTGGGTGAACTTCGGCGGTGACAACGTGCTGGCCATAAAGGGTTATCAGGGCGGTGGAGGCGCCGGTATCAACCCCAACGCCCCAAGACTGCACGTTGGCAACCCACAGCTCGGCGCTATAAGGGGCAAAGCCACAATAAGCGGCACTGGTGCGGCGGCCATCGGGGTTACCCTGACGCTTACATCCCCTGCCAACCCAACCTTCAAGCGAACAACAACCCCATCCAGCTTTGATGGAAGCTTCACCTTTGCCGACCTGCCGCCCGGAGACTACACTGTTACGCCCGGCGGACGCACGGTGGTGAGCGCCAAACCCGAAACCGCAGGGGCTTCCATCGCCGGAGGTAAAACTGCCGAGGTCGCCTTCGAGGTTTCCACCATACCGTTCTTCGAAACGGTGGCGCCTGACCCGGTTCTCAGCACTGACTTCACCAAGCCGCTTGATCCCGCCGTGTGGAAGAGCGAGGATATCAACACCAAGGGCGGCAGCAGTGAAGCGAAGGACGGAACGCTCACCATCAAAGCCGACGGTGCGGATATCTGGGATACCGCGGACCAGTTCCACTACGTCTACACGAAGATATCCGGCGACTTTGCGGCCACCATCCGCGTTATGTCCGTACCCACCACCGATGGTTGGGCGAAAGCCGGCCTGATGATCCGCGCTGGAAACGGTAAGGGCGATGCCCACAGCTTCGCCGCGGCCACCAGGGATAACGGAACCCGCCTCCAGTGGCGCCCGGTCGCCAACCAAGCCTCCAGCGATGACGCGGCTACCGCGCAGAGCTTTGTGCCGGGCGAGTACATAAAGATCGTCCGCCGAGGCACGCGCATCGAGATGTACATGTCCTACGACGGCGTGATCCCGATCTTCGTCACCGAACAGCCCAACCCGGGCTTGGCGGCTGATGAAGTGCTGTTGGGTGTCGCCGTCACATCTCACTCGGCTGGCAACATTGGCACCGCCACCTTCCAAGACCTGCGCGTTTACCGCCTGCCGAAGCCGGCTCCTGTAAAAGGCGACGTTAACGGCGACGGAAAGGTGACCATCGCGGATGCCACGCTGGCCCTGCGCATTCTCGTCGGCTTGGAGAAGGCCACGCCAGAGCAGATCAAAGCCTGCGACGTCCTCGGTATGGGCGCCGTAACCCTGAACAACGTGGTGGTCATACTCCGAGCCGCTGTGGGGATTATAAAGCTCTAAGCTGAGCAATCAACCGGCAACTGACCGCCAGCGGCAGGCAGGCACTGCAACCTGCCTGCCGATTTTTCATCTGCGCCACCGTGGAAAAACCAGAACGCATCCCCTAGGCAAAATGGTGAACTGAGAACCGCGCCTGTTTCGCCCATCACCGCCCGCCGCGGCGCATTGGGAGAAGCCTTCCGTCGTAAGTCTATCTACCAAAGCACTTCTTGCTTCTACTGGGTAAACCGCCTCGGAAGAAGCCCCTCATTCTCAAGTTGCTTGGCATGCTCCTCGGTGACATGGCCTCTCACCCAGCTTTCCCAGTCTTTGTATCCTTTGGGGGGAAGTTTGGGAAGGAGCAGGTTTTCATCCCCTGCCGCAAGCCTGTGCGCAAGCCATACAGCAAAATCTGCTGGCGTTATTGCACCGCAGTGCCGATTCACCCAAACTGTGCCAAACTTCGTCTCTGCCACCGGTATCTCTCCGGTCGAGCCTATGTACATCACCACATATTCGTCGTCATCCCGCCAATCCAGCGCCGGAGTCGGACGAACGTCAGCGTCAAGTTTTGTTTCTCTTTCGGCAAAGTATGCCAAAACCCCACCAAGTTCGCCGGGAAACATCTGGCGGATTTTCTCATAGACCTCTGGAGGATACTCCTCACTCTTTGTGAACTCGGCATATTCGTTTGACCCTGAGAGCAGTATTTCCCTCAGGCGGTCAACCGCCGCCTTTGGAGCACCCTCGTATATCTCTGCGATCACATCCCCGCTCCCAAGCCGGCCTTTGCTTTGCAGGGAACCGTCACTCATGAGCACCAAGGATTTCCTTGGGAGATGGCGGACCGCCTTCGTACGCTTAGCCGAAGGTTTGGAGGAAAAAGCTCCCTTCGGCCTGGACCGGCTGATCTCAGCCTCAGGCCCGGCTCCAAACACTGGCGCTTTAGCTGGCCCGCGAGGCCTTGGAAAGCGGTGCTCCGCTTCCTCAGGATGCTTTCGCAGCACTAGAAGAAATGTTACTGCGGCAGCCACCACAAGCAGAACCAATATCCTGTTAGTTAGCCCTTTCATCAGCTCACCTGTACTCAGGAGCCAGCCTCTTTAGTACCCAAGACCGCCACCATTCCAACCCTTCCCTGTCCTTCGGATCCTTAAGGTTGTCGATGCGCCACATATACGTCGGGTAGAGCGTTTCCGCCATCTTCATTGCCTTTGCATGCCCATCGCAGAAGAGAAAGTTCACCTTGCCTAGGTGGGTATTCAAATAGCCTTTGTCGGGCGGGAGAACCGAGGGAGAAAGGGAGACTCCCGACACATCCGCATGAACGTCTTGCACACTATCTCCGTACCGGCTGTCCACAACAAGGATGAGGAGTGAAGGCTGAGGTATATCGGAGTGAAGGACAGAATCGTCTTTCAGGGTGTTGGCAAGATCCAGAGCTGGCCCCCAAGGGGGGAAGTAAAGGTTCATTGCATACGTTGATGGAATATCTTCCTTAAGCAGCCAGATGTACGGATTGGAGGGACATACCAGTACTTGAGTGTTTGCGAGGTAAGGGAGAAGGGCCTCTTCCCAGAGGACGAAGCTTGAATCCGCCTTCGAGTAAGAGACGAGCGGATACGCCTCGTCCCAATCCTGCAGGTACAGATGGAAAGCACCGCCTATCTGCTTCAAGTTGTTGAGGCAAGCAGTTTGGTTGGCCTTCTCCCTTATCTTGGCGAAAACGGGGAACAGCAATCCTGCCAGAATTGCTATCACTGCCACAACCACCAGAAGCTCGATGAGGGTGAAGCCCAAAGCGAACTCGGTCTGGCGGTTGAATCTAACCATCCTGGTTTCATGTCGGGCCGCCCGTTCAACTTGGCTTGGTGCGGGCATGGTCTTTCTCCTCGCCCAATCAGGCTTTAGAATCTGTACCGCCGAAAACCAGGAATCAACTCTTGGCTCTGCTACATCTTCTTGACTGTTTATCTGTTGCTATAGTTCCCTCTTATGGTTGTCTGCTCGATTGCTGGGATTGCCCGCTGTTGCTTCCTATTCTCTTGGAAGGAGTCCCAAACGTTCCAGCTCCTCCGAGCCGCTTTCCGTCAGATGAAACCGCACCCAGCTTTCCCAGTTCTGACAGGGCTTTAAAGTTCTGAACTCCCACTACTCGGAACCCTTCTCTTGGCTTGTCCTCATCCCCAGTCCTTTTCCCAATACCGGGAGAAGGGAGCTAGCTTTCCACCGCCCGCGCAAACCGCGGGAGAGAGCAGGAGTAAGAACAAGAGCACCTATCTACCCGTCGACCGAGCGTTGACCTCACCCATGCCTTTGGTTATACTTGAAACAGACATCTGGGGAGGAGTGGCAATCGGTTGAAAGTCTACATTAACGGTCAATTGGTTCCTAAAGAAGAGGCAAAAATATCCGTTTTTGATCATGGTTTACTTTACGGTGACGGCGTTTTTGAGGGAATAAGGGCATACGGCGGTCGTGTCTTCAAACTGGATGAACACATACAGCGGCTTTACCGCTCGGCACACACCTTCCTAATTGAACTGCCCATCTCACAGGCGGAAATGCGGGAGGCGGTTATCCAAACCCTCCGCGCCAACAACCTGCGCGATGCCTACATACGCATCACCGTCAGCCGCGGAACCGGCCTGGGGCTGGATCCCCGCAATGTTGTCGGCCCACCGACCATTATCATCATCACAGATAGCCTCTCACTCTACCCCGAGTCCATGTACGAAAACGGCCTGGAAGTCATAACTGTATCCGTAAGAGTGCCGCCCGCCCAAGCCATAGACCCCCGCGTGAAGTCGCTGGGCAAATACATCAACAACATAATGGCTAAATTCCTTGCCAACCAGTACGGCGCCGGCGAAGGCCTGATGCTTACCGTGGACGGATACGTCGCAGAAGCCACCGGCGACAACTTGTTCATAGTGTCCGACGGTGCCATATACACCCCGCCTGCGTCGGTTGGAATTCTGGAGGGAATAACACGCAACACCGTCATAGAGCTTGCCAGACAGCAGGGTTACAAAGTGGAAGAGCGAATGATGACCCTCTACGACGTTTACAACGCAGACGAAGCCTTCTTAACCGGCACCGCCGCAGAGATGATTCCCATGGTCAAGCTGGACGGCAGAACCATCGGAACAGGAAAGCCTGGTCCCATTACCAAACACCTCTTGGAGTGCTTCCACCAGCTTACCCGAGAGGAGGGTGTGCCTGTGTGGTAGAGGTTTGGTGCGAAGCCTGCGGAGTAAGACAAGCCTATTGGTGCTTAAGCTTCAGGCGCCACGGCACAGAAACTGTTGAGCTCAACCTGTGCTCCGAATGCGCCCGCCGCAAAGAACTCTCAGAGTTTGCACCAAACCTCGGGTTTTCCCTAACCTCTGTTCTGGAAAGTTTGGGCGGCGAAACCAAAGCCGATCCGTTTGTATGCCCAAAATGCCGACAGGATATTGAAGACCTGGTCCGCCAAGGCCGCGCCGGTTGCCAAAACTGCTATACGGCCTTCCGCGGTGAGGTCGAAGAACTACTGCTCCGAGCCATCGGACGCGCCAGGCACGTGGGGAAAGTTCCCCACAGAGGTTGACCACTGCCGGCCATTCGCGAAAATGCGGTGGAGCCTTTACGAAGAGGGACCAGAAAGCGATGTGGTTTTTACCACTCGCGTTAGGTTGGCGCGCAATGTTGCCGGAATACCTTTCCCCGGCAAAGCATCGCCGCAGGACCTGCACCTAGTCCTGGACAAAACCAAGAGCCTCTTCAGCAGCACCCCCCTAGCGTTCGCCGAGCTTCGTTCGATCTCAGCCCTTCAGCGGCGCGCCATGCTCGAAGCCCACGTGGTAAGCCCAAAACTTACGGAACACCGCTCCACCGCCGCAGTCGCCTACTCCGAAGACGGGCGCCTAAGCGTGATGATCAACGAAGAAGACCACATCCGAATCCAAGCCATGGAGCCCGGCTGTCAAACGCGAGAGGCATGGTCCTTGGCAAATGCGCTCGACGACTTCATATCCCGCAATCTTCCCTACGCCTTCGACCCCGAGCTTGGCTATCTAACTTCGCACGTGGCAAACCTTGGCACCGGCATGCGCGTCTCGGTGATGGTTCATCTTCCAGCCCTCAAAATGCTGGGGCGCCTTCCGGCAGTGCTCGATGCCGCACAGCGGCTTGACGTTGCCGTTCGCGGATTGCACGGCGAGAATACGGCCAGCATGGGAAGCCTCTATCAGGTCTCCAACCGCTACGGCATCGGCAAATCGGAAACCGATATACTCACGGAAGTTGAAGCTGTGGTAAAACACCTAGTAGCCAACGAGCGCAGTGCCAGGCACCGGCTTTACAAGGAACAGCGTCTGAACCTGGAAGATGCAGTTTGGCGCGCCTACGGAGTGCTAAGCTATGCCAGAAGCATCAGCTCCGAAGAAGCTTTGGAAATGCTGTCTTGTCTTCGCCTCGGGCAACTGCTGGAGATTGTGCCGATTAACGGCGGTTTGCTCAAGCGGCTGATGCTGGTTATCCAACCCGGCATGCTTCAAACCATCGTCGGTCCGGTTTACAGCCCCTCAGAGCGGGACCGCAAGCGCGCAGATGCACTGCGCTTTGCAATAACCCGAGGGGAACTAGAAAGCCTCGGCAACTGTCCAATATAATGAAATGGTAATGCAGTTTGGCAAGAAGCATGCAAGCCAATGCCTACTGACTATGGATGCAAACTTAGGGTATAATATGAATGAGCGTTCCGGCACCATTAGACATATTGCCGTTAGTTGAGTATGATATATATAGCTATCCGCTGTTTTGGAATATACAGGAGGAAAAGCGATGTGGCAGCGGTTTACTGAGCGCACACGCCGCGTAATCTTCTTCGCCCAAGAAGAGGCTGCCAGGCTCGGCGAAAACTACGTCGGGACCGAACACCTTCTCCTCGGTCTCGTGCGTGAAAGCGACTCCGTGGCAGCCCGAATTTTGGAGCGCCTTGGGGTTAGCCTCGTCAGAATTCGCCAAGAAATCGAAAGGCAGGTAACCCGCGGCGACGGTCGCTTGGGCCAAGAAATGCAGCTTACCCCTCGCGCCAAGCGAGTTATAGACCTTGCTTACGAGGAGGCCCGACAGCTCAACAACAACTACATAGGCACTGAACACCTGCTCTTGGGCCTCGTTCGCGAAAGTGAAGGCATTGCCGGACGTGTGCTGGCCCGCTTGGGTGTTGACCTCGAGCGATGCCGCCGCGAAGTTATGGCTCTCCAAGAAGGCGAAGCCGCAATGACCCCAACCAAAACTCGCTCTCGCACACCAACGCTCGATGAATTCGGCCGAGACCTCACCGAGCTCGCTCAGCAGGGCAAACTCGACCCGTGTGTCGGCCGCAACGCTGAAATCGAGCGTATTATTCAGATTCTCAGCCGGCGCACCAAGAACAACCCCGTACTTATCGGAGAACCAGGCGTCGGCAAGACCGCTGTCACCGAGGGTCTCGCGCAGAGAATCGTGCGCGGAGATATTCCTGAGCCTCTTAAAGACCGCCGTATAGTTTCCCTTGACCTTGCCGGCCTTGTGGCAGGCACCAAATACCGCGGCGAGTTCGAAGAGCGCATGAAACGCGTTATGGAAGAGGTGCGCAAAGCCGCCGGCGAGGTGGTTCTCTTCATCGATGAGCTCCATACATTGGTTGGTGCCGGAGCCGCCGAGGGTGCTATAGACGCATCCAATATCCTTAAGCCCGCCCTCGCCAGAGGAGAGCTTCAGTGCATCGGCGCAACCACCATGGACGAGTACCGAAAGTACATAGAGCGCGATGCCGCCCTCGAGCGCCGCTTCCAGCCTGTTATCGTTAAGGAACCAACTGTTGAGGAAACCATAGATATTCTCAAAGGACTGCGCGAGCGCTACGAACAGCACCACCAGGTTGAAATTACAGATGAGGCCCTCGAAGCCGCGGCAAGGCTTTCTCACAGATATATAACCGACCGCTACCTGCCGGACAAGGCGATCGACCTTATGGATGAAGCCGCCTCGCGGGTGCGAATGCAAATCGCCATGCCGCCGCAGGAACTCCGAGAGGCAAAACAGCGCCTCGAACAAATCGAAAAGGAGCGGAAATCCCTGCCGCTTAACGATCAGTACGACCGCGATCCAGAACTTAAACGCGAGTACTACCAGCTTCTGGATGAAGTGAACAGGCTCCAGCGCGAGTGGCAGGAGCGCGTTCGCAACACCCGCCCGGTTGTCGGCCCCGATGAAATCGCCCATATAGTGCAGAGCTGGACCGGAATACCGGTAACCCGCCTTGTGGAGGCCGAAACCACCAAGCTTTTGCGCATGGAGGAAGCCCTCCACGAGAAGATCATCGGCCAGGACGAGGCTGTCTCCGCCGTCGCGAAAGCCGTCCGCAGGGCGCGCGCCGGCCTCAAAGACCCGAAGCGGCCCATGGGTTCCTTCATCTTCCTCGGCCCAACCGGAGTCGGCAAAACCTACCTGGCCAAGTGCCTCGCCGAGTTCCTGTTCGACAACGAAAACGCCATGATACGCATCGATATGTCGGAGTATATGGAGCGCTTCGCGGTCTCCAGGCTCGTCGGTGCTCCTCCTGGCTATGTTGGATATGAAGAAGGCGGCCAGCTCACCGAAGCCGTGCGCCGACAGCCCTACTCTGTAATCCTGCTGGACGAAATCGAAAAGGCCCACCCAGATGTGTTCAACATCCTGCTCCAGGTTATGGAAGACGGGCGCCTCACCGATTCGCAGGGCCGCGTGGTGGACTTCAAGAACACCGTGCTCATAATGACATCCAACATAGGCGCCCAAACCTACGACGACGGTCGCACCGTTGGATTCCGCAGCATGCGCAGCATTGAAACCGACACCGGAACCACCCAATCCTTCGAAAGCATGAAGAACCGAATTCAGGACGAGCTTAAGCGCACATTCCGACCGGAGTTCCTCAACCGGGTGGACGGCATTGTCTTCTTCCATCCGCTCAACAAAGAGCAAATCAAAAAGATTGTGGACCTCGAGCTTAACAACGTGAGAAAACAGCTTGAGGCCAACGGTATGAAGTTCGAGGCCTCCGAAGCCGTTAAAGAACTGCTGGCGAAAGAAGGGTTCGATCCGGCGTTCGGCGCCAGGCCTCTGCGCCGTGCTGTCCAGCGCCTTATCGAAGACCCGCTTTCGGAAGAGCTGCTCATAGGCCGATTCACCAAAGGCGACACCATCTATGCGGATGTGGAAGAGAACAAGGTTATCTTCCGCCGCATTGAGGTGCCGCTCCAGCTAGCCGAGCTTTAACAAGGTGCGCAGAATCGGGTGTAAACCGAAAAGCAACCTAAAAACCCAAGCGCACCCGGAGATAAAAATGTGAAGCCGCGTGGGAGCTGCATTGGAAATTTTGCAACCGCAGCTCCCACGGTTTTTAGCGGTTGCGAAAGTGCCAAAGCCCACCACCAGATACGTATGCCAGCAGTGCGGCCATGAAAGCCTGAAGTGGCTCGGCCGCTGCCCCGAGTGCGGCCAGTGGAACTCGCTGGTGGAAGAAGTGCGCACCGCCGAATCAGCGGCTCAGCGCCTCCGGCAAACAACTGCGGCACCAACCAGCACCCCAATACCACTGCCCCAGGTTGAGCTTGCAGAGTCCGAACGCTTCTGCACCGGCATATCGGAGTTCGACCGCGTGCTCGGCGGCGGGATTGTCCCCGGTTCGCTGGTGCTCATCGGCGGCGACCCGGGCATCGGAAAATCCACCCTGCTGACCCAGGTTGCCGAAAACCTGAGCACGCGCTACGGACCCGTACTGTACGTATCCGGAGAGGAATCTATCCAACAGATACGCCTCCGCTCAGCAAGGCTTGGCGTCAACAGCTCCCTTTTTTACGTCCTCTCTGAAACAAACGTCGCCGCCATTGAGCAGCATGCGCATCGACTTGCCCCCAAGTTTCTTATGATCGACTCCATCCAAACCATGGTGTGCCCAGAGCTGGACTCCACCGCCGGAACCGTAAGCCAAGTCCGAACATCCGCCGCCGCGCTGATGCAGTACGGCAAAAGCACCCAAACACCGGTTTTCCTGGTCGGACACGTAACCAAAGAAGGGGCCATAGCGGGCCCGCGCGTGCTGGAACATATGGTGGACACCGTTCTATACTTCGAAGGGGAGCGCAACCAAAACTACCGGGTCCTGCGTGCCGTGAAAAACCGCTTCGGCTCCACAAACGAATTGGGAATTTTCGAAATGCGTGAAAATGGCTTGGTGGAGGTAGCCAACCCGTCAGAATACCTGCTGTCAGAGCGCTCCGAAGGCAGTTCCGGATGCGTGGTAACCCCCGTAATGGAGGGCACCAGGCCGCTTCTGGTTGAGGTGCAAGCGCTTTCCGTGCCAACCTATATGGCAGCTCCGCGCCGCGTTGCCACCGGAATAGACTACAACCGCCTGTTGCTCATACTTGCAGTGTTAGAACGGCGCGCCGGTTTCCGCGTTTCCACGCACGATGTGTACGTAAACGTTGCGGGAGGGGTGCGCATCGCAGAGCCGGCCCCCGACCTTGCCGTCGCACTGGCCGTGGCCTCCAACCTGAAGGATGTGCCCGTACCCCACGACCTCGTTGTGTTCGGAGAAGTTGGCCTTGGTGGGGAGGTCCGCGCCGTGGGGCATATGGATAAGCGCCTGCAGGAGGCCTCTCGGCTCGGATTTTCAAGGGCCGTGGTCCCTGCCCGCAACCTGAACCGTTTTCACCCGCCAAACAACATGCAGGTGAAAGGCGTTCACTCGGTTTTAGAAGCTGTGAAAAATATCTTGGGTATATGAAGCGTATGGAACCTCTGTTGTTAGCAGGGCGTTGGATAGAAACAGATTCAGCTTTAGATGTGCGCTCGCCGTTCACGGGGGAACTGATTGCGCAAACGGCCTGCGCGAAACCCCAACACGTCTCGGAAGCCCTGGCAGCAGCCGAGAAGGCCCTTTCTATCCCTCTGCCGGAACACAAACGCCACAAAGTGCTTGAAACCGTGGCCAACCGCCTCCGCGAGCGCGCAGAAGAATTCGCACGAACCATTGCCCTCGAAGCCGGTAAACCCATCAAAACAGCCCGCCTGGAGGTGGAGCGAGCCGTATCCACCCTCACCTTCTCCGCCGCCGAAGCCCTGCGGCTAAGCGGCGAAACAGTTCCCATGTCTGCCTCGGCCGCCGGCGCCGGCAAACTGGCTTTCACCGTGCACGAGCCTATAGGGGTGGTAGCCGCCATCACGCCTTTCAACTTCCCGCTCAACCTGGTGTGCCACAAAGTTGGGCCGGCTGTTGCCGCGGGCTGTCCCGTGGTACTGAAGCCCTCCTCTTACACCCCGCTCACCGCGTTGAAGCTCGCCAGGCTTTTCACCGAAGCCGAACTGCCGGAAGGCTACCTCAGCGTGCTCCCAGGCTCCGGCCAGGAGGTTGGCGATGCGCTGGTATCTGACCCGCGGGTGGCTCTCATAACTTTCACCGGCAGCGGTCAGGTTGGATGGTCCATTGCGGCCAAAACCGACCGCAAGAAGGTCCTGCTGGAGCTTGGCAACTCTTCCCCGGTATTGGTATTCCCCGACGCAGATATCAGCGCGGCGGTGGCGGCATGTGTGCGCCACGGGTTCTCGCACGCTGGGCAGAGCTGTATATCCGTGCAGAGAATCTTGGTTCACCGCAGTATCTACGCGCAGTTCCTAGACCAATTGGTTCCGGCCGTGGAAAAGCTCAAAACCGGAGACCCGCTGGACGAGGATACAGATGTCGGTCCCCTCATAACCACCGCCGAGCGCGACAGGGTTATGGCTTGGATTCGCGAAGCGCAGGACGGCGGCGCCAAACTGCTAACAGGAGGAACCACCTCAGGCCCGCTTTTAATGCCCACCGTGCTGGCAGACGTTCACCCCAGCATGAAAGTAAGCTGTTTGGAGGTTTTCGGGCCGTTGGTCGCCGTCACCCCCTTCAGCTCTTTCGAGGAAGGAATAGAGCTGGCCAACGGCACCCAATACGGACTTCAAGCCAGTGTCTTCACATCAAACATAAACACGGCGCTTAAAGCCGCACGCCTCCTCCGATTTGGAGGGGTGCTGGTAAACGAAGGAACCGCGTTCCGGGCCGACCACATGCCCTACGGAGGCATCAAAGAAAGCGGCAACACAAAAGAAGGCCCAGCATACGCCGTCAGAGAAATGACGCGGCAAAAACTCATCATCTTCGAAGGCTGGCACTGAAGCCCCCACACCAACCTGCCGCAAAACGCCGCTTGGTTGGTAAAAACATCGTTGACATCCCCTGCGCGGCAGGCGTATACTTCTAGCGGATCGAAAGACTCCCCCCACTAATCTTTGAGGCAGAGCCAATGAATCCGAATGAGATTATATACATGGACCATGCCGCCACTACCCCCACCGACCCGCGAGTGCTGGAGGCTATGCTCCCTTATTTCTGCTCGCGGTATGGAAACCCGTCAACCATATACTCATTAGGCACCGAAGCACGGGCCGCTGTTGACGAGGCCAGAGAGCATATAGCCGCTCTCATAGGCTGCAATCCCGACGAAATATTCTTCACCGGCGGCGCCACCGAGGCCGACAACTGGGCCATCAAAGGGGTTGCTTGGGCCAACGAATCCCGCGGGCGGCATATAATAACCTCCGCAATAGAACACCACGCAGTCCTCGAACCGTGCGAGTTCCTGCAAAGGCACGGCTTCGAAGTAACTTTCGTCCGCGTAGGCTCCGACGGCATCGTGGATCCCGAAGATGTTCGCAAAGCAATCCGCAAAGACACTATCCTCATATCCATCATGCACTCCAACAACGAGGTTGGAACCATCCAGCCGGTTGAAGAGATAGGGAAAATCGCCGCCGAACACGGCATCCCCTTCCACACCGATGCGGTGCAAAGCGCCGGAAAAATTCCCCTGGACGTGAACAAAATCGGATGCCAAATGATGTCGCTCTCGGCGCATAAACTGTACGGCCCCAAAGGGGTTGGAGCACTTTACATTAAAAAAGGCACCCGAATTACGCCACTGCTTCACGGCGGCGGCCAGGAAAAAAAGAAAAGAGCCGGCACACTGAACGTGCCCGCCATCGTTGGTATGGGGGAAGCATTCCGACTAGCCGCCGAAGAAATGGAGGAGGATGCCCGCCGGCAAACGGTCTTGCGGGACCGCCTCATCCAAGGCATCCTGCAGATTCCCGACACCAGGCTCAACGGCCACCCCACCAAACGCCTTCCAAACAACGTAAACGTCTGCGTAGAAGGAGCCGAGGGCGAAGCCATGCTGCTTGCCCTGGATGAGGAAGGAATATGCGTATCCTCCGGTTCCGCATGCACATCCGGAACGCTGGATCCTTCTCACGTTCTTCTGGCCATGGGAATACCGCCGGAAATTGCACACGGCAGTTTGCGCATAACGCTGGGCCGCTCCAACACCGCCGAACACGTGGAACGCTTCCTCGAGGTCCTGCCCGGAATAGTCGAGCGCTTCCGCGCTATGAACCCTTGGTACCAAAAGCACCGCAAGGCCGCAAGATTATCTTAAGGGGGAATTCCAAGTGTACAGCCAGTTAGTAATGGAGCATTTCAGAAACCCTCGCAACGTGGGCGAAATCGAAAACCCGGACGGCGTTGGTGAAGTTGGCAATCCCGTCTGCGGCGATATGATGCGGATAACCATCCGCGTGCGGGATAACCGCTTGGAAGACGTTAAGTTCCAAACTTTGGGATGCGGTGCCGCAATAGCCTCTTCTAGTATCCTTACAGAAATGGCCAAAGGCAAAACCTTGGAAGAAGCTCTCAAGATTTCCAAAGACGACATAGCCAAAGCCCTTGGGGGACTGCCACCGCAGAAGTTCCACTGCTCCGTGCTAGCCGCAGATGGCCTGAAAGCCGCCATTGAAGACTACTACGCCCGCCTCTCTGGCGCCAAAAAGGAGGAGCCACAGCCCCAGTGATGAGACTCCATTTTCTCCTAGCCCTTTTGTGCACCGCGGCGCTGGCTTTGATCACTCCATCCACAGCTATGTACAAATCGAAAACCCAAACTGAAGAGCGCACCTGCTTCCAATCATACGATCAGTATGGCCCGGATATAGACATCCGCTCCGATGTAGCCATAGTTTACGGCATTGACCCTTCCCTGCCAAGCCGCATCCAAACCTGGCGCGAGCGCGGCTACATAATACACGTGATGACCGGCGTGTCTTGGGGAGGCTACCAGGATTACCTTTACGGTCGGTTTGACGGCAAAGAGCACTTAGACGAAGCCCAAACCCGAAGAAACGGCACTAAAATCTCTCACGGCGGCGATGTGTACTACATGGTGCCGACCACAAGCTTTGCGGAATACCTGAAAACCGGCGTGAAGCGTGCCATCGATGCCGGAGCCGAGGCTATTCACCTTGAGGAACCGGAATTCTGGGTGGAGGGAGGCTACAGCGAAGCGTTTAAAAGAGAATGGCTTGACTACTACAAAGAGCCCTGGCAGCCTCCTCACTCCTCCCCGGAAGCGCGGTACCGCTCCGGCAAACTGAAGTACTACCTCTACTACCGCGCCCTCAAGGAAGTGTTCCAATTCGTAAAGGAATACTCCAAGCAGATCGGTCGGGATGTTCGAACCTACGTGCCCACCCACAGCATGCTGAACTACGCGCACTGGGGCATCGTAAGCCCGGAGAGCAGCCTTGTAAACCTCCCCGGATGCGATGGGTACATAGCCCAGGTTTGGACCGGCACAGCCCGCACACCAAACCGCTACGCCGGTATAACGAAAGAAAGAACTTTCGAGACAGCCTTCTTAGAATACGGGGTTCTGCACAACTTGGTCCGCGCAACCGGCCGACGCGTGTGGTTCCTCCACGACCCGATAGAGGACAACCCCAACCACACTTGGTCGGACTACAAACGCAACTACGAATGCACCGTGGTTGCTTCCTTGCTGTACCCGGATGTTTGGCGTTACGAGGTTATGCCTTGGCCCGGGCGCATCTTCCGCGGCTCATATCCGAAAGAAGACGGAACCGGAAAAGAGAGAATACCGCCCACCTACGCCACCGAAGTGCTAACCGTGGTCAACACGCTCAACAATATGCGCCAGCGAAGCATTCGATGGGAAAGCGGTCCAAGGGATATCGGCGTGCTTGTTTCCGACACGATGATGTTCCAGCGAGGCGACCCAGTGGACACAAACGCTCAAATGAAAGGCTTTTACGGCCTAGCACTGCCTCTTTTGAAGCACGGAATACCGGTAACGCCGGTCCAGTTGGAAAACGTTCCCCTCAGCAGCTACCTAAAGCCCTACAGAATGCTCATCCTTAGCTACGAATTCATGAAGCCGCCAAACCCGAATATTCACTCGGCGCTTGCGGAATGGGTGAAGAGCGGCGGTGTCCTCTTGTACATAGGCGACGGCTCAGATCCGTACCACCGGATAAGAGAATGGTGGAACACAAACGGCAACAGCTACAGCACGCCAACCGAACACCTGTGGGAGCTTCTCGGCTTGCCCAAACACTTCGCTGAGGGAACCACCAAATGCGGTAATGGCTACGTTGTTGCGGTAAACACCGACCCAAGCCGTTTCGCGGAGGCCGGTGCCGACGCAGAACTACGCAGTATTGCATCCAAAGCCTACAAACTGCTTCCCCGTGGAGCGTCCGCCTGGCGCCAGCAAAACTATATCCTGCTCCGCAGAGGCCCGTACGTAATCGCCGCCGTGCTGGACGAATCCATATCCGACGCTCCACTGCGCCTGCGGGGCACTTTCATCAACCTCTTCGACCCACAACTGCCAGTGGTGAAAGACTTCACCATACGCCCAGGCGAGAGGGCCTTACTGCTGGATCTGGACCGTACACCCCAATCCAAACCCGCTGTTCTGGCATCTGCATCCCGAATATACAACGCGCACTCATCCAAAGGCATATTCCGGTTCCAATCTGTGGGGCCAAAAGGAGTCAGATGCGTCACCGCGGTGAGAATGCCCAACAAACCTGCCTACGTAAAAGCCACCTCCGAAAACGGCGCCCAAAGCACAGCTTTCGAACAGCAATGGGATTCTGAAAACCGCATTCTCTGGCTTAAGTACGACAACAGCCCCGAAGGCGTTTCATTCACCATATCAATGTAAAAAACCCGGCAGGATACTTTAAGCAAAAAGCGAATTAGATAACAGCAGGTGGCTCGGCGAGCAACAGCTTACAAGTTCGGTGTTACCAAGCGCTCTCTGAGGCGCCTGCTGGATAGTAAAATCGAGCCGGGATCCGGCAAGCGTCTAAACATGGATTAGGATAGGGAGGGGAGTGCTTTGGGAGAAAACAGAATTTTGGACAATCAAGCCATCACCGAGAAACACCGAATGCGCCTGTTTGTCCTGAGCTGTATCGCCCTTACCACTGCTGGCATGGTGTTCAGCATCAGGGCAACAGTAATGGAGGACCTCGGCCGAACCTTCAGCATTCCAAGCGAAACCGTCGGGTGGGCAGTTGGCGCCGCATTCCTCGCCTTCGCAATCTCCGTGTTTATCGGAAGCCCAATGTGCGACTATCTGGGCATGGGAAGGCTTTTGGGCCTGGCGTCCGTCTGCTTCATCGTGGGAACGCTGATGGTCATCTTCTCGCAAGGACTGGTTAAAGCAACCGGCCTTGCCCCTGTAATAGTGCTGTACGTAAGCTGGTTTGTGGTTGGCTTGGCACACGGTCTGGTGGAGGCGGTCATCAACCCTCTGGTGGCAACGCTCTACCGAGACGACAAAACCCACAAGCTGAATGTGCTCCATGCATGGTGGCCGGGTGGGCTTGTCATAGGCGGAGTTGTTGCGCTCATCATCAGGACCTCCGGCGTTGGCGGCCTTGCCCACAACTGGCAGATACGACTGGCCATGATTCTGGTGCCAACCCTCATCTACACCGCTATGCTCATCGGCGAGAGATTCCCGGCTACGGAACGCGTGCAGGCCGCGGTATCCGGCAAGGATATGCTCAAAGAGGCCCTTCGTCCCCTGTTCATCGTTTGGTTCTTAATGATGTTCCTAACAGCAGCTATGGAACTCGCACCGGGCCAGTGGGTGGATGCCACTCTTACCAAAACCGTCGGCTTCCAAGGCATCTGGCTCTTGGTTTACGGAAGCGCTTTGATGTTCATCTTCCGCCATTTTGCTGGACCGCTGGCGCACAAATTCTCGCCGGTTGGTTTGATGTGGCTGTCGTCATTGCTGGCAGGCATCGGGCTTTTCGCCATAAGCTACGCCCACTCGCCCATAACAGGCCTCATATCGGCCACGATATGGTACATCGGGGTGTGCTACATGTGGCCAACAATGCTGGGCGTGTGCTCAGAGCGGTTCCCAAGAGGCGGTGCATTCCTCCTGGGGCTTATGGGCTCGGCCGGAAACCTATCCACCCAGTTCGTAATCCCTATCATGGGCCGCATCTATGACAACTACACCCAAAAAGCCCTCGGTGCCGCCGTAAAACTACAGGACCTCATCAAGCGGGCCGCGACGGACGAAACCGCCAAACAAATGCTTGAACAGGCAAGAACCCAAGCCGCACCGATGGCCTTCCGATACGTGGCGGCTCTGTCGCTGATACTCCTGGTTGTCTTCGGCGTCATCTGGATTATGGACTACCGCAGAGGAGGCTACAAGCCGGAGAAGATTTGAATTTTCGGGCTTCAAACCGAGGATTCCACCGGGCCCCGCAGTCAAGTTGGGCCCGGTTTTCTGTTAGCAGCCTGCCCCAAACGGGCTCGTCTGCGCGCTCGGTGACTTGCCGCGCATATTTCAAAAGTGAGGTGGCTATGAGAATCGCAATCATTGGCTTCTTTGCTTTGGTTGGTGCACTCGGCCTGCATGGAACGGCAAAAACACCGCCGCCCGAAGGGCAAAAACCCCTCAAGCCCAAGGTTCTTGTTATCATTTTCAACCCCATCATAGAATCCGAAGGCGGGAAGCGTCTGGTGGAAGTGTGCCGCTGGAACGACCCAAGAAAGCTCCTGCGCGAGTATATAAACGACATCAGCGAAGTAAGCAAAGGTTTCGTGCAGTACCAGGTGGCCCAAATCGTAGAAGTGAACGAATTCCCGATCAAGAAGGACGGCTTCCGATACACCGACCAATCTTACCTGCAGTGTTTCCGAAGCGGCAAAGGCTGGCACCAGCCCGACGCCGTCGACTACGAAGCCATCATAAAGAAATTCAACATCGTGCGCCGCGTCGAAAAAGGCGAGATCGACGAAGTGTGGCTTTTCGGAATGCCTTACGCGGGCTTCTGGGAGTCTACCATGGCCGGCAACGGCGCCTATTTCTGCAACTCCGACCCAGTGCCGAACATCCGCTGCTCGAAAATATTCGTCATCATGGGGTTTAACTACGAGCGCGGCGTCGGCGAGATGCTGGAGGACCTCGGGCACAGAGCCGAGTCCATCCTCACCCACGTCTTCGGAAGCTGGGAACCCAAAGAAACCCACGCGTGGAACCGCTTCACCCTCTACGACAAGGTTGCACCCGGAAAGGCCGCCTGCGGAAACATCCACTTTGCACCCAACAGCGAGCGCGACTACGACTGGGGCAACACCAAGCGTGTTTGGAGCACCTGCGACGATTGGTTGAACTACCCGAACCTAACCGGAAAACGCCGCCTCGTCGATTGCTCTGAATGGGGCAACGGCGACATCCGCGAACACCACAAGTGGTGGTTCAGGCACCTCCCAAAGGCGCCGGGCAGAACCGATGGCAAGCTCAACAACTGGTGGTGCTACATAGTGGATTTCAACAGGTACCCAGAAAGCAGGTGATAAACGCTGATTTTCTTCACAACCATTCCTACCCCCTATATAACCCTTACAATAACCTCAAAAGAGGGATTTCTATCCGCGCTGTAGCGTGTATATTACCTAGTGAGTAAGAGCAGAAACCTGGCTCGCCCGGTGGCCACAGCCCCAGGACGAGGGCTGTTACTCGATTTCGACAAGGAGGTTGCTGTTGTCAAACATCACGCAAACGGCGTCTCGGGTGCACCAGAATGGAGTCACCTCCCAAAAGCCTCTGGATCTGTTCTGGCTGCTCTTGGGCAGGTTTGGTCTTGCGCTTCTGGCCGCAGCAAGTTTGCTTAGATATCCGCAGTACAATCCACTGCCGTCCTTAACAGCGGCCGCTATAGCGCTTTATATCCTGTTACTGCTTGGTGTTCACGTCCTTCTCCGCAACCAGCGCTGGATAGCTGTGGGCGAAATGCTCATAGACACCGCCGCAGTGGCACTGCTGGTGGCCATAACCGGCGGCATCCGAAGCTATTACATACTCCTCTTCATCATTCCCATACTGCGCTTTACCACAACATTCAAACTTCACAACTCTTTTCTTCCTGTTATCCTTGCGGTTTCACTGGGCGCATCACTTACGCTGGTGCTCACCCAAACCGAGGGGCCAAACACAGCACGACTTGGCTCCATAATAGGCGGAATACTGCTGGTGGCAGCTTTCTGCGGGGTTGTTGCTTATGAATGCAGGTCGAGGCACAAAGCGCTTGCTGAGTTGCAAAAAGCAAACGAGTGGCTCAGGCAAGCCGCCGAGCATGATTACTTAACCAAGCTTTACAACCGACGCTACTTCTCCCAGCGCCTCCGCACAGAGCTGGAAAACGCCAAACTCAGGGGAACACCGCTCGCGGTCATCCTTACCGACCTCGATAACCTGAAAGAAATAAACGACAGCGACGGCCACGAAGCAGGCGACTCCGCCATAGTAAAAGCCGCGGCTGTGCTCTCCTCCAGCGTTCGCTCCACCGATATTGTGGCCAGGCTTGGCGGAGACGAATTTGGCATCTTACTCCCTAACACACCCAGAGAAGCCGCGCGCAACATTGTCAACAGAATCTCAGAAATTGCAGGCCAAACCTCTCCAAATCTCTCCATATCCGCCGGCCTTGCCGTATATCCAGAAGATGCAGACGACCCAGATTCTCTGCTGCGCTCTGCAGACCAAGACCTTTACAGAAACAAGGCACTTAAGAAATCCCGCTCGATACTCTCCGTTGCAGAAGTCACCCAGAACCATAACGGCAACGGAGCACTGATTCTCATCGCGGAAGACGATCCAATCGCTTCAGAAAGCCTGCAGGAACTGCTTCAAATGGCCGGCTACCGAACAGCCGCTGTGTCCGACGGAAGCCAAGTGGTCGAGATGGTACGCAGGCTTCGGCCGGATACAGTTCTGCTGGACGTGGTTATGCCCGGAGCCGACGGAACCACCGTATGCCACCAAATCAAAAACGACCCGGAGCTGCGCCTCACACCGGTTGTAACCATCACAGGGCAAAGCTCCAGAGAGGATAAACTTGCAGCAATCGCCGCAGGTGCAGACGATTTTATCCGCAAGCCGTATGACCGCGTGGAGCTCCTCACCCGGGTAAAAGCGCTGGTGAACAACAGCAAACTTAACGAAAGGCTTGAAGACCTAGAGGCTGTGCTTTTCTCGCTTGCAACAGCCGTAGAAGCCCGCGACCCATACACTCGTGGTCACAGCCGGCGCGTGGGGCACTACGCTGTGCTTTTGGGACGCGCCATAGGAATGAAACCCGAAGAACTGCAGGCACTGCACTGGGGAAGCATGCTTCACGACATAGGCAAGATAGGAATCCCAGACGCTGTACTGCTTAAGCCGGGCCGCCTCTCCGAGGAAGAAATGCTGCAGATAAGAAGCCACCCGGATATCGGTGCCAACATTTGCCGGCCGCTTAAGTCGGCCAAGGTTCTACTGCCGATTATCAAACACCACCACGAACGCTGGGATGGTAAAGGCTACCCCAGCGGTCTGGCTGGAGAAGAAATACCACTAAGCGCACGCGTAGTCGCTGTGGCTGACGCGTTCGACGCCATAACAACCGATAGACCATACCGCGCCGGATGCCCCGCCCCGGTCGCGTTCGACATCCTAAGAGAAGGAATTGGAACTCAGTTCGATCCAAACCTCATAGAACCATTCATTGAAGCGGTTCAAGCAGATACATCCCTGCCGCGCCAACAACAGATTTACGAACCCGAACGCGAGGAGCCGGCGCTACTGCGATAGCAATCAAAGGAGGAGGAAAATATGCCACTGCTTAAATGGAGCGAACAGTTTAGCGTCGGTGTTCCAGAAATAGACAACCAGCACAAAACCCTTATAAACATGGTGAACGAACTGCACGACGCTATGTCCAACGGGAAAGGCGGCGATGTGCTTCCATCGATATTGGCAAAACTCACTGCCTATACCCAAACGCATTTTGCCACGGAAGAGCGGTTGATGGTTGCGCGTTCTTACCCCTCCTACCGGGCGCACAAACAGGTGCACGACTCGTTTGCACGCGACGTAATGGAACTTCAGAAAAAATTGCAAAGCGGCGGAGCGCTTCTAACCCTCCAAATAATGAACAAGCTGAAGGATTGGCTCACCAACCACATTTTGAACACGGATAAGCTTTTGGGCCGCTTCCTCACCAGCTAGCGCAAAACGCCAGCAGAATTCCACAAGCATCGGATGCAGGAACCCCATCACCTCATCCGATGCTTTTTTTACACCCCCCAAAGGCGTTAGCAGAAGGTTTTATGCACTCTCTGGATGAATAAAAACCTGAAGGAGGCCGACACATGTCTAGCAACGAAATTCTCAACATGCTGGCAGATGCCATAGTCCGGCTGGACCGTAAGTCCGTACCGGCTTTGGCCCAACAAGCACTGGATGCTGGTTTGCCCCCACACTTGATAATAACGGAAGGACTTTCCAAAGGGATGAAGATAATCGGGGAACAGTTCAAGCGCAACGAGGTTTACATCCCCGAGGTATTGGTTGCCTGCGATGCATACTACGCCGGCCTTAACGTCGTCCGCCCCCACATAACTAAATCCGAGAAGCAAAAGTTTCTCGGCACAATGGTAATAGGCACCATCTACGGCGATGTGCACACCGTGGGGAAAGACGTGGCAATCCCGATTTTCGAAGCTGCCGGGTTAAACGTTATCGACCTGGGAGTGGGCGTTCCACCGGAGGGCTTCGTAAAAGCCGTCGAGGAGCACGAGGCTCAAATCGTCGGATTGGGCACATACATGACGTCCAGTTTTATGCACACAAAAGACGTGGTTGAGGCCCTAAAAGAGGCCGGTGTGCGAAACAGGGTGAAAATCATCTGCGGCGGCCCCTCGGTAAACGCTGAAGCGGCCCGACGTATGGGCGCAGACGATGCCAGCGACGATGCATGGGAGGCCGTCGGCAAGATAAAAGCTCTCCTCGGCCAGCTTTCGCAAGAACTGCACGGGAGGATACAAAATTGAGCGAGGTTGTTGATAAATGGGTCGAAAGGCTCAAAGGCTCCTTAGAGCCAATAGGCGAGATGACGCATTGGGAGCGCATGGAAGCCGCTTTTGAACGCCGCCCGCACGATATGGTTCCCGTCGCCCCGGAATTGGACTACTGGCAGATTACCTACGCCGGCTACACCCACCCGGAGATATACAACGACGTTGATAAAACCACCGACGCTGTCCTGCGCACATGGGCCGACCTCCGCACCGATGCAATCTGGATGTACGTGGACATAAGCCATCAAATCGAAAATTTCATCCCGGCCGAAAAAAGACCCGAGCACTTCATCCTCCGCGGAGACAAAGACTACGTTATGTTCAAGCCCCTTGCCGAAACTCTGGATGACGCAATAGCTCTCTACGAGTCCCGTGCCTACGAAAAATACGCCTCCGACTCGCGCGCTGTCACGCACTACACGCCGCACATGCTCCAGCTTCTGGAATTCCAAGAGAAGATGGACCGCCAAGTTCCAGTCATCGTTGGCGCCGCCACCCCCATAAACTACGCAGAAACCATTGTGGAGGTTCAGCGTTTTGTAAAGTGGACCATCACCGAACCGGAAGACAAGGTGCGCCACTACCTCAACCTGGCGCTTCAGGAACGCCTGGAAGCCCTTGAGTTCTACCGCGATGTAGCCGCCGCCAACGGGTGTCAGTTCTTCTGCGCCTTCGGGGGAGCACGGACTTGGGGGCCAAAACAGCTCGCCCAATTCGTCGACGTGGACAGAATCTTCATCGAAAAGGCCGCAACCATCTTCCCGCACGTTTTCTGGCACATATGCGGCCACAACCTCCCGGAAGCCATGCAGTGGGTGGCAAGTTTGCCGGGAGTGCAGGCAGTGCAGTACGATATGCCCTACTACACGCAAACCATCACCTGGCCCGAATGGTTCGAATCTGTTGCCAAACTCCTGGGGGCCAACGGCAAATGCGCCATGAACTCTCCAACCACCCAACTCGCCTGTTTCGGAACCCCAGAAGAGATAGAGGAAATGGTCAGGCAGTTCATAGAAGCCACACTGCCGCACACCACAGCGGTAGTTATGCCAGGCTGTGAAATCGATTCCTACGCCCCGGCGGAGAACGTCCGCGCAATCATTCAAGCCGCAAGAAAGCACGGGAAAATGGCTTAATTCTCCAAACCCCGCAAGCTTTTAAAGCCGCATTTTGCCGGGGGTAACTGCTCCAAAAGAAATCTCGAAAGTTTGCCGCTAAAAGGAGTGTGATGCGTTATCAAAACGGTTAATGTGGGTATTTTGGGTGTCGGCACGGTGGGCACTGGCGTCGCGCGCATTCTGCTTCAGGAACGCGACCTGCTGGCCTCTAGAACAGCCGTGCGGTTCAATCTTGCGGCCGCCGCGGATATAGATTGGAGCTGGGACCGAGGCCTCGATTGGCAGAACGTACGCCTTACGGATGACCCCACCTCTGTTACAGACGACCCAGAGATCGACATCATCGTGGAAACGATAGGAGGCTACGAGCCCGCCGGCAGTTTAATCCTAAGGGCTCTGCGCAACCGAAAGCACGTGGTCACCGCCAACAAAGCGCTTATAGCAACGCGCGCCAAAGAGCTTTTCACTGCCGCCAAAGAGCACCAGGTCGATCTCCTTTTCGAAGCCAGCGTTGGCGGCGGAATTCCCATCGTTAAAGGTCTGCGCGAGGGCCTCGTGGCCAACCGAATCACCAGGCTGTACGGAATCCTGAACGGCACATCCAACTACATCCTCACAAAGATGCATGAAGAGGGCTTAGAGTTCCCAGACGCACTCAAACAAGCTCAGGAAAAAGGCTTCGCCGAAGCCGACCCAACGCTGGATATAAGCGGGGTCGATGCCGCACATAAGCTGACCATCCTGGCATCTCTCGCAACATCCAGCATTGTAAGCTTCGAAAGCCTTTACGTTGAAGGCATACAGGGTATCACCGCCCTCGATATAAGCTTTGCCAAGAACTTTGGATACTCCATAAAACTTCTGGCCATCTGCAGGTGCCTAGATGGAAAGCTGGACCTGCGTGTGCACCCCACAATGGTGCCCAACTCTCACCTGCTGGCCTCGGTGCGCAACGAGCTCAACGCCGTTTTCGTGCGCGGCAGTTACGTTGGCGACACAATGTTCTACGGACCCGGAGCCGGACAGCTCCCAACAGCCAGCGCAATCGTAAGCGACTTGGTTGACCTTTCCAGAGACTTGCGCTTGATGGACGGCGAGCACTTCTGCAACCGCTCAATAAATACAGAGGCAGAAGCCCAAACCGTTCCCATAGAAGAAATATCAAACCGGTTCTATATTCGCATGTACACCCAGGATAGACCCGGTATCCTTTCGGAAGTATCCGGCGTGCTGGGGCGCGAGAAAATAAGCATCTCCTCCGTGGTCCAGCTCGAAACCCAAGAGCAGGATGAATATGTACCAGTCGTGATACTTACGCACTCGGCCCCGGAAGCCTCCATGGCCCGCGCCCTTCAGCGCATCCGCGAATTTCCGTTTATACGGGGCGAGGTGGCATGCATACGTCTGTTCTCAGACACCTCGTAGCGGCTTCAGCAAGAAGCTTCAGCAAGAACCAACCGAAGCTTCCTGACTGCCGCGCCCCGCTTCAAACAAACCCAACAAAATAAAGCAAAGGAGCAAGCAAAAATGGCAACCGCAGACAATCTGAAAGAGGCTTTCGCTGGAGAAAGCCAAGCCAACCGTCGGTACCTGGCCTTCGCCAAACGCGCAGAATCCGACGGCTTCCCAATGGTAGCCAAACTTTTCCGCGCCATCGCCGAGGCGGAAACAATCCACGCCCACGCTCACTTCCGCGCCATGGGAGGTGTTCAAACAACCGAGGAAAACCTTAAAACCGCCATCGAGGGCGAAAGATACGAATATCAAGAAATGTACCCAAAATTCCTCGCTCAGGCGGAGGAAGAGGACCACAAAGGCGCGGCAACGGCTTTCAAGTACGCCAAAGCCGTTGAAGAAGTACATCACACACTGTACCAGCAGGCTCTGCAGGCGGTCTCCGGCGGCGCAGACCTGCCCAACCAACCCATCTACGTGTGCGATGTATGCGGCCATACGGTCATCGGCGAGCCCCCGGAGCGCTGTCCTGTGTGCGGAGCCCTGCGCAAGCGCTTTTTCGAGGTAAGCTGAGGACCCCGCAGGCTTTGTGCGGTTTTGCAGTTGACGTTGACGATGCTGTTTCGGCACCGGTATAATCTTCCGTGACACTGAACAAAATCTCTATCGAGGAGGTTGAGCGACTTGACGACCGAACGAATGCGCGAACTGCGCCGCCGGAGAAAACGGAGAGAAGAAAGACTGAAGGCCAGAAAGAAAGAGGCGGCACAGCAAAACGCATCTTCGGCTAAAAGTTGATGCGTACCGATGGACGTTGGGATGCGCAACCAACCTCAACGTCCATCGGTCTTTAAACCAACACCATCGGAAGGAGGTGAGGCAGATGGCAGCTCTGGAACCGGGAAGCAAAGCGCCTGACTTCGCCCTAACGGCAACAGACGGCTCCACTTACCGCCTGAGCGACCTGGTAAAAAACGGGCCGGTTGTCCTCTTCTTCTACAAGCGGGAGTGTCCCGTATGCCAAATGGCAGCCCCGTTCATGCAGAAATTCGAAGATGCCTACAGTGGAAGCGGCTTCTCCATACTGGGCATCGCTCAGAACGAAAAAGAAGAGACCATCGCATTTGCCAGGGAACACGGTATAACCTTCCCCGTCCTGCTGGACAGCAACGGCTACAAGGTCTCTAAGGCCTACGGTCTAACCGCGGTGCCAACCACATTCCTGGTGGACTCCTCCGGAACAATCCGCCACACCGTGGTCTCGTGGAGCCGACCCGGACTGAACGCAGTTTCGGAAGCCGTGGCACAGCTCACCCAAAAGCCGGTTGTGCCGATCTCTGTAGAAGGCGACGGCGCTCCAGACTTCCGCCCGGGGTGAGGCTCCAAAAGCTAAGGCCTGAGGTTCAGGCCCAAAACAATAAGAAGTTTTGGCAAAAGGTTTTGTTTGCCAAAACTTCTTGCTTTTAGACCAAGCCTTCCGCGCCGAACAACCTGCGCTTGGGCAAACAACCGCCCTGAAAAAGTATTCAGAGGGAAGCGCCAAGTGGAAAAGGAAAACAAAATCGAAACCGCATTGAAAACCAAAGCCAACAAGGTTTCTCGCATGCTCGAACAGGCCTTTGGGCACCCCGTGCGCCGCGGTCCCGCCGATCCTCTGGACGAGCTAATCCTCACGGTTCTCTCTCAGCATACCAGCGATGCCAACAGCCACAGGGCCTTTGCGGCTTTGAAAGCCGCATATCCCTCCTGGGCAGACGCGGCCAACGCACCCACCCAAGAAATCGCCAACGCCATCCGATCGGCCGGACTGGCCGACCAAAAAGCCCCGCGCATCCAGGCAATACTCCAAGCAGTTTTCACCAAAGAAGGCGACTACTCGCTGAACGGCTTGGCAAAGCTCCCAACTGCGCAAGCCCGAGAGTTCCTACTCAGCTTGCCGGGAGTGGGGCCAAAAACGGCGGCATGCGTTCTGCTTTTCTCGCTGGGGCGCCCTGTGATGCCCGTGGACACTCACGTGCACCGGGTTGCCGCGCGCTTGGGGTTAATCCCTGAAGGAACCACGGCAGAACGAGCCCATGACATCCTTCAGCAACTGTTCCGCAGTGAGGATATCTTCTCCGCCCACCTGAACATGATAAAACTGGGCCGCACGCTGTGCCGCCCCCGCAACCCAAAATGCCATCAGTGCCCGCTGTTATCCGAATGCCCTTACGGACGCTCTCAAGCTAACGCAGTGCCTCTGCACGAAGACTAACTCTTCCCGCAAGGGCCTGCACCCCTCAGACCTACAAATCAACATCCACCGACTCCACGGCAACCGTGCGCCCCTCCAAAGCCGACCTGTATATGGCATCGATAACAAGGTTGGCCTGTATGCCCTCTTCTCCTGGAATAAGCGGCCTGGCCTGCCCCCTCATTACGTCTAAGAAATGCGCTATAAGCTTCTCGTGGCTCGGCTGCGGCACCTGGAAAGAGTACGTTCTCTTCCCACGCGCCAAAGTGTGAACCGTCAGGTTTGTATCGAAAGGCCGAGCCACAAGGCGTCCCTTCGTCCCCTGAATCTCCAAACAATCTTCCGGAAAAGCCATCCCCTCATCCACCAAAATCGAAACCACCACCCCACTGCGGTAAACCACTGTTGCCGAAACGGTCCTTTCAACCTTGTCCGGCGGATGAGGATCAAACCACGCCGTTGCCTCAGACGCAGGACCAAACAGACAGTGCAGAATATCTATCCGGTGAGAACCTATATCCATCAACTGCCCGCCGCCGGATATTTCTGGGTTCCAGCGCCAAGCACGTTCGTCTGTGGGAGAGATTCTTGTTGCGAAAGTAAGGTACAGCCTGGCATGGCGCACCTCTCCCAAATCACCGCCGGCAACCAGCTCCTGCAGGTGCCGTGTCATTGGAAAGAAGCGCCGATAGTAGGCCACCATCAACAGCACATTGTTCAAAGCGCAGGCGCGAATCATCCTGCGGCATTCATCCGGAGTCCTCGCCATGGGCTTCTCAACAAGAACTGGGCGGCCGCTTTCAGCCGCTTTCACGGTCATCTCGCAGTGCAGATGCGGCGGAGTGGCAACATAAACCGCGTTCACAAGGGGATCCGCCAGCAGATCTTCCACGCGGTTGTACACCCTGTGAACACCGTGGCGCTGTGCAAAATCCCGCGCCTTTTCCAAATCCCTGCGCATAACAGCCACAATAGACGATCCCGGCACCTTTCTCATCGCCGGACCCGACTTGCGCTCACACACATCGCCACAGCCGATGATACCCCACCTGAGTTCAAACTCACCGGATGCCTCACGACGTGCCACCTTCAAACCCCTCGTTCCTGCCAAAATAAAAACTTGACTTTAATTCAGCCCCAACGTTAAGATTTTGTTGCAGAAAAACACAAAACAGGAGCTTACGAAGATGATGAGACTCTTCGTGATAGCTACCGCGGTTTTGGCCGCAGTGCTTGCTGTTGCGCCCATCACCTTCGCGGCCGAAGCTCAACAAGCTCAGCCGGCCGTAGATGTGGCTCAGTACGCCGCCAGCTTGCCGATAAACTCCGTGGCGCCGGCGTTCAACGTTATGGAGGTCAAAACCTCCAGGGTGCTTTGCTTCCTTTGACAGAACCCGGGGAAGCCGCTGATCATCACGTTCGGATTGGTCAGCGACCCCTTCTGGGCCCGTGTGGTCCAGTTCCTCGAAACCCTGCACAAGAAATATTCCGCGGATGGATTGGTTGTGGTGGCGGTTGCCCTGGATCAAGACCCGGCCGCCGCTAAACAATTCGCAGAAAAGAACAAGATAACCTTCCCCGTTGCCATCGACAACCAAAAGATGGACGGCGCCACCAAGTACAAGCTAAGCGCAACCCCCATAACCTTGTTCATAGATCGCCCGCACCGCATTGTGTACAAACAGCTTGGCTTCGCGCAGCCGCTTGAAAAAGTGTTCGCCAGCTACGCAGAAAAGATAACGGCACAGCAGTAACCCAAAATTGAAAAGCGGTTGCTGTGCGAAAACGGCTTTCCCTCTTCGCGCAGTAACCGCTTTTCCACATACGAAAACCGCGGGTTACTCATTCATCTCTTTCGGGGCAGCCAGCTCCACAAGGTGCGAAGCGCTGATGGCCTGATCCGGAAACACAGCAAGGCCGGCCCGCACACACAAAAGTCTCAAAGCCTGGTTTTCGGAAGCGGCCATACCCGCGGCAATGCGCTTGCCGGCCGATACCGCGCCAAACGATGTGTGCGGCATTATCACCGCAAACTCCCTTTCGCCGAACCTGCACGTAATATCAACTCGGCGCACATTCTTCTTAATAAACTCTCCAACGTCCCGCAACAAAGCCAAACCGTCGTCGCCCTCCGGTACCGGCTCAACTTCAATTCTAAGCAAAGCAACGCTGTGCCCGTACCTCTGCGCCCTGATAAGCTCTTCTTCCAGCCTCTCTGCGAAGTAGCGGCGGTTGTAAAGACCAGTGACGGGGTCCAAAACGCTGTCCGGTTCCACCTCCATCATCTTCGCCTGGAGCCGATCGCTTGGCACAACAACCCCAGAAACCGCAAGTATCTCCTGAAGCCTGCTCAGCCCCGTTTTAAGCACCCGCGATACATAGTTGCAGGATACGCCAAGCTTGCGCGCAATCTCCGTTTGGGTCATGTCGTGGAAGAAAAAGCCCCTGATGACCTTCTGCTCCACCGGCCGGAGCTTGCTGATAGCCTGGTCCACGGCAATCCGGTCCTCCACTGAAAGGGATGCCTGGGAGGCCACCTTGGTTCTTTCCAGCTCCACAGCGGGTCTTTCTGCCTCATCGGTGGCCTCATCCAAACGCAGAACGTGAGACGAGCGCCCGAGGGCCAGTATCTCCTGCACGCGCTGTTCCTTCAAACGGCTTCTTTGGGCAATCTCGGAAATAGTTGGTTCTCGGCCCAGCTCCTCGGCCAACTCGGCCCTACAGCGCTCGAGCTTGCTCCTCAGCTCCTGAACCCAAGCCGGCTGACGTATAAGCGTTCCGCGGTCGCGCAAGTAATGGCGTATCTGACCGGTTATCAGGTGGTGGGCGTAGGTGGCGAATTTAATCCCGTGGCTTTCATCAAACAGCTCTATGGCTGAAAGTAAGCCAAGAACCCCCTCCTGCACAAGGTCCTCAAACGGCTCTCCGCTGTTGATGAACCTAGCGGCTATGCTTTTAACAAGCGGTGTATGAGCCTGAATCAAAGCATTAATCGCGCTGGGGTCCTTGTGCTTTTTAGCCCTTCTAAGCAACTGCAATTGTTCAAAATCCGCTGTGCTCAATTCCTCAACGACGCAAAAGCTCCCTTTGGAGGGCAAATATCGGGCTTATAACCGAAACCGCTATACAGCCTATAAGCACCCCCATGAAAGCTATCATAACCGGCTCTATGAGGGACGTAAGGCTCTTTATGGCGGTATCCACCTCCCTGTCGTAGAAATCAGACACCTTCGAAAGCATATCCGAAAGCTGACCGGTATCCTCTCCAACGCTTATCATCTGGGTAACCAGAGATGGAAACCAACCGCTTGCCTCTAACGGAGCCGCAAGGCTTTTACCTTCCCGCACATTCTCTTTGGCGGAGTCCACGGCACGCGCAATCACGCTGTTGCCGGCCGTGGCCGCCACAATCTCCATCGAGCGCAGCATCGGCACACCCGCCGCCTGCAGAGTTGCAAAAGTTCTGGCAAACCTCGAAATCGCGATTTTCTGAACGAGGGGCCCCAAAACCGGAAGTTTCAATTTTAAGAGATCCAGATTGTATCTTCCCCTTTCGGTGCTTCCGTACGCCCTCGCGGCGGCCAATGCTCCCAAAATGATAACAGGTATGGCATACCAGTACCGCCTTGACAGCTCACTTACAGCGAAAAGCATCTTCGTTGGAGCTGGAAGCTTGTCCCCAATGCCCATCTCCACAAATATAGTCTGAAACTTCGGCAGAACGAACATAACCAACACGGCGGTTACTATCATAGAGAGGGTGATAACAACCACCGGATAAGTCATTGCTTTGCGTATTTCGGAGTACAGCGCTTGCTGGGCCTCCTTGTACGCTGCCAGCCGCTCCAACACCTTATCAAGAATACCGCCGGTTTCACCAGCTCGCACCATATTCACGAACAGCGGGTCGAAAACCTTCGGGTGCTTTGCCATAGCCTCGTTCAGCGTTAGGCCCTGAAGCACATCTTGGCGCACCTGTGCCAGCGTCTTTTTGAGCACCGCATCGTTGGTCTGGCGCTCCAAAACCTCCAGGCACTGAACGATTCTTATGCCGGCGTTGTACATGGTGGCAAACTGCCGCGAAAACACCACCAAAGAGGCGAGCTTAACCCGCCCGCCAAATCCGAAGGAAAACCCCTTCGAACCGCCGCGCTCATCCAGCCGCACCAGGCGCAGGTTGCGCCCAAGAACCATTGCCGCGGCGGCATCTCTGTTCTCCGCCTCCACAGTTCCGCTCAGAAAGTTCCCCTGAGAATCTACGGCTTGATACGTATAGGTGGGCATTTTCTCTCAACCAGCGTAAATCACTCGAAGCGCTTCCTCAAGAGTTGTTAAACCCAAAAGAATCTTTTCCAACACGTCGTCCTTAAGCGTGATCATCCCGCTTCGCACAGCGGCCTCTTTTATATCCATCGACGAAGATTTGCGTAATATTAACTCCCTTATCTCATCGTTGATCAGCATTAGTTCATAAACCCCTATGCGGCCTCGATAGCCCTTTCTCGAGCAGTGGTAACAGCCAGCACCGCGGTAAAACTTCACCTGCTCGCTGTTCGACACATCAAACCCCAACCGCGAAAGCGCAGAAGCCGGCGGCTGATACTCCTCCTTGCACCGAGGACAGATAAGGCGGACCAACCGCTGAGCCAACACACCAATAACAGCCGACGAGATTAGAAACGGCTCCACACCCAAATCGATAAGCCTTGTTGCCGCGCTCGGCGCATCGTTCGTATGGAGGGTGGAAAGAACAAGGTGTCCGGTCAGCGCGGCCTCGCAGGCGATTGTGGCGGTCTCGGCATCTCGTATCTCGCCAACCATCACAATATCCGGATCCTGGCGCAGAATGGCGCGCAGACCCGCCGCAAATGTGAGACCAGCCTGCACGTTAACATTCACTTGGGTTATGCCCGGTATGTTGTATTCCACCGGATCCTCCAGCGTGATGATGTTGCGCTCCTCAGTGTTCAGCTTGTTCAATACCGAGTAAAGGGTTGTGGATTTTCCGCTTCCGGTGGGTCCCGTCACCAATATAATTCCATAAGTGCGGCTGATTAAATTCTCAAACTTCTCCAAGGTAGCCGGAAGCATCCCCAGGCGGTTCAGTCCAAGGTTCAGCGCGCTCTTATCCAAAATGCGCAAAACAACCTTCTCACCGAAAACCCCTGGCAGTGTGGATACGCGGAAATCGTACTCTTTCCCATCGTAGCGGGTGCTCACGCGGCCATCTTGGGGAATCCGCTTTTGCGAAATATCCATGTTCGCCATGATTTTCAGGCGTGAAATCAGCGAGGCTTGATACTGCTTTGGTATCAGCAGTCCGTCGTGGAGTATGCCGTCAACGCGATAGCGAACGCGCACGGCCGTCTTTCCTGGTTCAACATGGATGTCGCTTGCCTTGTTTTGAAGTCCCTGCTCAATAATCAAGTTCGCAAAGCGGACTATCGGTGCATCCGAGCTCATCTCGCGGAGCTGGTCAATGCTTATTTCGTCCGCCGTGCTCTCTGTGGAAACAGTCACCTCACCTGCTTCATCCAGATTCTGGATTAAGTCCGTAAACTCCTGAACAAGCTGGCTTTCCGCCTGATAAACAGTGTCTATTGCCGCATTCAAATCGTCCTCAGTTGCAAAAGCAGGGTCCACCTCCATACCGGTTACGGCGCGAATTTCGTCCATGGCGAACACATTCAAAGGCGCGCGGGTGGCCACCAAAAGCCTTCCGTTGCGCACGGTCACCGGGATACTGCGCAACTTGCGGGCCATTTCGGCCGGAAGCATCTTCGCCACTTCCGGATCAGGAGGCGTCTCGGTGAGGTCTATAAATTCAACGTTCCAATCTATCGCCAAACAGCGCACCTTATCCCGCTCGGAGATAAGACCCATGCTCACCAATATATCTCCAAGCGGGGTTTGGGTTCTGCTTTGGCGTTGTTTTTCCAAAGCCTCTTCAAGCTGTTCAGGAGTTATCAAGCCCTCGCGGACAAAAATCTCACCCAACCTGGATGTTGTAGCTCTTACCATACGCAGTGGCTCCAAATCGGTTGCGAGGCGTCACAAGGAAGCTTCTCCAGGCGCATCCCTATAGGATATCGACAAACGCTGCCAAAATCTGAAGATGCCCCTCTGTGGAACAGCAGATGAACAGCCAAAGCGCCGGCTTGCCGAATCCATTACTGAGATTCCACGCCGGCCGCATCCTGCATCTGGGCCAACCTGGTGGTTAAAAAGATGACCAATTCTGAATGTTTCTTGCTCTTGCTTCGACTTCGGAACAGATTTCCGAAGAACGGCAGGTCTCCCAAAAACGGAAACTTTCTAAGGCTTTCGATATCCTCGTCCTTCAGAAGGCCACCTATGGCTATTGTCTCTCCATCCTTCACCATCACAGATGTTCGTGCGCGCCTCTCAGAGGTCGACGGAAGACCGCCGGACAAACTCGTCAGCGTACTCACCTCGGTATTGATACCCAGCAAAACCGTGCCGTCACCAACAATTCTGGGAGCCACTTCCAAGCGCACACCGGCTTGGATTTGGCTGGTGTTCACCGAGGTACCCGTTGGCGTTACATCGCGGCTTACCAAATATGTTACGGTATCGCCGATGAATATTTGCCCGCTGCTCCCGTTAACCACGCGAATGCGGGGCTCTGCAAGCACACGCCCGGCACCGCTGTTCACCAACGCATCTATCACCACCTGAAGCTCGGTGGCACTGCGGCTGAACGTTCCGAACCTGAAGAAATCCCTTCCCTGTCGCGGGCGAGGTGTAATGCCACCAACTATGGGCGCGTCTTCCAACTGCGGTGCCCCCACAACACCTTCCACGATATCAAACGGCTGCCAAGTCCACGAAAACCCCCGCTGTTCATCCAGGCTCGCATTCAGGTCCACCACCCTCGCCTCTATTTCCACCTGCCTTGGCGGCACATCAAGGCTTTTTAGGGTTTCCACGCACCGCTCCACCGCGTCCTTCGGCCCCCTAAGCACCAACAGCGACGACTGAACCGTGGCAGACACGGGCGCCTGCAGACGTCCACCTCCAGCAGCTTCCACGGAGGGCGGCAGGGCCACCGCCGGCGCATTTGTCGTTGTCACCGTTGGGAACATCTCGGTCACAAACGACTTTGCCGCGTTTATGTCCAGATATTTAACCTCGTACACCTCGGTGATTTGCTCTGGCTCTGGCGGTTTTTGCTCCACCGGAGGAGGCGGAGGCACGTCCAACACGGATGCCAGCGCCTTGGCCTTTTCCACCGCCTCGCGCGACCCGCTCATCAGCAGTTTGTTCGGTGGTTGCACGCTGAAGGTAACACCCGGGCACAAAGGCAAAAGCTTTTGATACAGCTCCGAAGCAGGGGCATTGGCCGCTACATAGGATTCAGAAACCGTAAGCGGAGGGAAAAGCTCCTGCATGCGCTGTTTGGTGGCCACGTAGTATGTGCCGTTCACCTCGCGGTATTCAAGCCCGGATATGCGAACTATCGCATCAAGAGCCTCCTTCAGCGTAACGTTGCGCAGGCTTATCGTCACGCTCATCTTCACATCCGGGGCAACCACAATGTTTGCCTTCATCTGGGCCGCCAACCCGCGCAGCAGGTCCACCAAATCGGTATCCACAGCATCCAGCGAAATCGTGCCCGGGGCGGCGGTCGAGATGCTTTCGCGCTCCTCCGCCGGTTTCGGGGGTTGAGGCGCAACCGGCCGGCCAACCTTCGGCGGAACCGAAGGAGCCCTTCTGACTGCCGACGGCTGAGGGCGCCGCTGGCGCTCTGCGGCTATCTGCTCCGCCTGTGCTTGCTTAGCCGCGGGGGCTTCCACCGTGTCGCGCTTTGCTTTGGTTGCAACCGCATTCTCTGTGCTCTTCGGCAAGTTGCTCTGCGCACTCACCGCAGGGAAGTGGGTTTCTGATGCTTCCTTTTCGAGAAGTATCCTCACACCAGGGGCATCTAAATCCCTCTCAATGCGGTAAGCCAAAGGATGTGACGCCGAAACAGAAAACCGAACCACTGGCGGCCTGTTAGAAAAATTACCGTAGCGCACCGACCGAATACCACCGGAGTTTACGCGCACCAACCGACCTTTCACACTGCGGTCCAACTGGCCATCAAAGTCCACCACCAAACAGAAAGGAACCCCATTCAGGCCGTGATACACACGGTGGCGGATAAAAGGCTGTCTGTCCGAGCGAACAAGAATGTAGTAATGCTCCTCGGAATCCGAAAATTCCACCCCATGAATTCGGCAGACGTCAGCCAAAGCCGCGCTGGCCAGCAGTGCAAAAAGCGCCAATGCTGCAGCCGCGCGGAAAAGCCTAAGAACCATTTGGCTTCTCCCCCACTACAACAACCCTTGTGCCGCCACTGCGGTCTCTCAGAACAACCTCGCCTGCCCGGATCGCGGCAATCAAGTACCCATCCACCTTATCCCCGGTCCGCGCGATTACACTGCGGCCGCCGGATGTACGCAGTATTGCCACCTTTTCATCACCCTCAATCGTGCAGGCAACAGAAGGAGGAAGCTCGGGCTCCGGCTGAGTTTTTTCCCTACCGGCGCCAATGCCCTGCTTAACATCCCCCGCAGGCCTTCCCTTCGGCTCCTGAACGCCGCTTTGCGAAGCTATCAGCTCTCCAAAATTGGCAACCTGAGGCACTGCCGGAGGCAGCGGCGGTGGAGCAGTCTGCGGGACCGGCTTCGGCGGCGTTGCGGATTGCGGCTCGGGTTTTGCCGCGGCAGCTCTGGCGCCTGGCGGCAGTGCAAACGGATCCACCACCTTCACCACCAGCTTCATACCCGGCTTTAACTCCGACGACGGAGGGCCTATCGCCGATGGGGCCGCTTCCTCCGCTCCAGAATCGGTCTTCTGCTCGGTGATACCTGGCCCCTGACCGGAAGGTGAAGGCGCCGGCGCACCTCCAGGCCCAGCCGCAACAGAAGCGGCGGTCACATTCGAGGGGGGGCTTGTAACTCTCGTCGAAGAGGCCCTGCTGCGCATGGTAATCACCACATACGCAACCGACCCGAAAATCAGCACCAATGCGAGCGCGGCTTTCCACAGATCACCCTTTTGGAGCTTCACTTTGCCCCTCCTTGTAAACGGCGTAGCAGGTTAGTTCTATGCTGATACCAAGCCTGGCCGCTCGACCAGGTTCCTGGTCAACTGGGCGAAGCTGGAAATTCCCCACCTCCACCGGTTTGGGGAATCTGGAAAGCCCCTCAAGGAAAGCATGGAGCTGGGCGAAGGTTCCGGTCAGGTCCAGCCCTATCTTGCGGGCCTCATACGGCAAACGCGGCTTCTGCTGTTGAGACGCCTGCTGAGAGGTTTGTTGGGCCGAACCAGCCGCCGGCTGTGGAGAAACCACTTCACCTGGCTTCACCGAAGAAATGCTAACGCCGGTTCTCTTGGATAAATCGTACAACTGCACCATAAGGCTTGGGATAACCCGTTCCCCCTTGCCCTCCGCCAGCGGCTTCTCCAAACGCGCCAATCTGGAAGCGTAAAGCGCCTTGCGGCGTCTCAGTTCCGTAAGCTGATTTGCTTCGTTGCTCACAACACTCAATTCCTGCCTGGCCCTGGCCAACTCCTGCTTCTTCGCGTTAAGCGACCTAAGGGCCAGCAAAACCACAACCACGCCTATCACTATCTCGAAAAAGAGAATGCAGGCCGCTATAAGCACCGTGCGTTTGGAAGCTGTGAAAACCGTTTTCATTTGCTGGCCACCTGTGCAGACGAAGCGGGAGGCTTTATTGAAACCTCCAACTCAAAGGTTAACTCGCCCTTGCTCCACGTACCGCCGTTCATCTTCACGCTTTTTACATCCGGCTCCGCCTCCAACCTGGTGAAAAGCTTGGCCGCCGAATAGACGTCTTTCGACCTACAGCTCAAGCTGAATATCTCGCCCCCGTCGGGCCCCAACCTGGTGCTGAAGCTGTCCAGCCATGCACCTCTTGGAAACGCATCCGCAATCTGAGCAAGTAGGTACCGCCACCGATTTACGTTTAACTCCGTAACCTCAGCCAATTGAACGCGGGGGGTTAATCTCTCCAAAGACGCCCGAAGCACTCTTACCTCGCCGGCCAAAGGCTCATAAGACTCGATCTCGGCCTCCACCCTCGCAATCTCTGCCTCGACCTTTCTGGACTCGCGGACGATGAGAAACACCACTGCGCCTATGACTATAACCGTTACGTAAATAGCCCTAATAAGAGCGTCCGCTGTCCGCTGAAGCCTGCGCCGTCTTGCTCGCCTAGAGGATATAAGGTTTACCAGGGTCACCGTTCAGCCCTCCGACTTTCTTCGACCTGACGCCTCGTATTCCCACGCTGCTAGACCGAAGGCCTGAACATAGAACGGAAAATCATCATTCCATACTTCCGCAATCTCCGGATTTATCCTTCCAATCATGGATTCCGGAGGATATGCCAATTCAGTCGGTATGCCCAATACCTCCGAAAACATCCCGGCAACACCCGCCAGTTTGGAGAAGCCCCCGCACAGCAACACCTTATCCACCGTGCCCTCTCGGCTGCCCTCGGGATACTGCGACTGGTAAAAGTTCAGCGTTCTGCGTATCTCACGCAGAAGCTCGTCGAGCAAACCGCGCGTCACAGAAGCCCCGTCGCGCATGCCGGGAGAAGCGGCCATTATATCCGCGGCACTCATACTCTGCAGCAGTGCAACCGCCTGCTCGTGGCTGTAGCCCAAGTTGGTCACCATGGAGTTAACAGCCGAGTTTCCACCCAACGGGATTGTTCTTTGGAAGGTGTGCTTCCCATCGCAGGCAATAACCACCTCCGTGTAACTGCCGCCGAGGTCAACCACGGCAACCGTGGTTCCCTTATCGCGGCCTTTGTACAGCAGAGCTCTCAAATACGCCAAAGAGCCAACATCGACCACCATCGGCTCAAGGCCAGAAGCTTCCAAAGCCGCCACTCGGCTGTCAACCAGCGCCTTGGGTGCCGCAATCAGCATAACATCCATCTCGCGGTTTCCGTTCGTCTCGCTGGTACCAACCACCGAGCACTCCAGAACCGTATCCTCCGGGTTGAAGTTGAAGTACTTCTTCGCCTCCCAGGGGATCGTCTTCTTCAATGTGGATTCGTTCATGCGCGGCATCTGCACAGTTCGAACGAAAACCGACTGTCCAGACACGCTCGCCACAACCTGGTTTGTGCGGATTCCCGCCAGGCGCCACAAATCCCTGATCGCAGTGCTGACCTGATCGATAGCCACCACCTGCCCCTCCGAGATGCTGTGCGGCGGCGTCGGAACCTTTCCCAATCCGGAAACGCAAAGACCGTTGGCACCAAACTCCAGCTCAACCGCCTTTATCGAATCGTGGCCCATATCTATCCCAACGGTGATCGTGACCGTTCTGGCGATAAACGGCAGGCGCATAGAACATCCTCCGAAAGGCTCGGTAGAAACTCGAACTGCCAAACCCCTCGCAGTTCACCCTGGCCGCTGAGCAGATTTCTCAAACAACCAGCCTCATGTAACTATACCATAAATTGGAACCGGAACCACAGTACCCCGCGCCGCGAATCCATAACAGTGCCGAAAAATGCCAGCACTGCGTGCTTCTTCGGAGGGAAATTCTGTTGCACGGCGAATTAGCAAATCAAAAGAAGCGCAACGTTGTTGAATTTTCAATCCCTTCCAACATTCTCGAAATGTTCCAGCAAGCCCGGTTCAAAAGCGGGTTATTGCTGAAAACATTAGCTGCGATTGAGGAAAGGGTGTGGTGAGCGAGGGGGTATCCTTATGCCAAAGGCCATGTTGTTTATCGATGGAACATGGCTCTACTCCAATACATCAAGGCTGGCCGAATCCTACGGCAAAGAAGATTATCAGATGGACTTCGGAAAGCTGCCGCATGCCCTTGCCGCCGAAGTGTCAAAACAGATGGGCAACGTCGAGGTAGATGTTGTCAGAACCTTCCTTTTTGGTAGTTACGCTTCCAATTACGACATTCGAGACGAAGAAGCAGTTCAAAGGCGCCTGGATTTCTTCTCGATGCTCAAAGAAGAATACCACTACGAGGTGGAAATTTTCCCGATTAACTTCCGCGGAAGGCGGCTGAGAAAAGCAGACAGAGACCCAAATGATACCTTCGAACCCAAAGAAAAATGCGTTGATATAGCGCTTGCGGCCTCCATGATGTACTACGCCGCCATCCCAGGCGCCTACGATATAGCAATAGCCCTCATCGGAGACCAGGATTTTATACCGGTGCTCCAACTGGTCCGGCGGCTGGGTAAGCGCTTGGCGATATGCAGTATCAAGGGAAGCTGTGCCCCAGAACTGTCGGATATCCGCGACGAAGCCCGCGTGAAAGATTTCGATACAATCTGGCTGAACGACCTGCTCGGTCAGCTTGAACTGCGCTACGAGAGGCACCTCCTGGAGTGCGAAGCGCCTTTCCACAAAGGCGACCGCAAGGTGTGGACCACTTTCCACCCGCGCAAAGGCCGCAAGTTCTTCTGCGATGAATGCCGCGCCGAATTCGCCAAGCTTAAACAAGCGGCTGTTCAAGAGCTTCTCGGTATTCAGGAAGAGGCCCCAACCCCCAGCGATGCGGAGCCGTGCATCAAGCCCGGCACCATATTGACCGGCATCGTTAGGAAGAAAATGGCTGACCGCGGCTTCGGATTCGTCCAAACCGACGACGGCAAGGAGTACTTCTTCCACATAACAGACCTGTCCCCGGGGCTTGAGTTCGACCAAATAGAAGAGGGCGCCGTTGTTCAGTTCGAGGTGCGCCGCGAACCAACCCACGACAGAGCAGGCGCGGCTCAGGCAGTAAGACGCATCGCTTGCAACGGTATCGATGTGCAAACGCCCGAAAAAGAAGAGTAAAACAAATACCGCGCACTTTTGAAACCGAAACAAAGATTCGATCCAAACTCGCAACCGTAAACTGAAATCGAAAAGGAAGCCCTGCAAGAACCGCCGAACTTCTCCTGTGTGAAACCAACAAAGCGCCTGACTGTTCTTCCAGCTTTAGCCTTACTGCTTGCCATCTGCCTTCCAAGCCGCGCCCAGGTTCCCGGATTCCGCGATTCCTTCGAACATTCCAAGCTCGATCCAGCTTGGTATACGGCCGATACCACAGAAGCAACCCAAAACAGCGCCGCCGTCCGCTCCGGCACCCTCAGGCTCACGGTAGCGGCCGGGTCCATCGGCGGCCAGCAGGACTCCATATACATGCTGTGCCGTCCGGTTTCCGGCGATTTTGTGGCCTCGGTGCGCCTTGTATCGCTACCCAAAACCGTTGGCAAGCCATTCGCCGGTTTGATGTTGCGCGCTTCCGAGCAACCAGATAGTCCCATGATAGCGGTTGCCGGATGCCTCGCCGACTCCACGCGTTCCTTCGCAAGGTATAACCCAGCCGAGCCAGCGGCAACCGAGGCGGGGCCAAACCTCGGCCGCCCTATCTGGCTGCGCATTGCGCGCATCGGCCAGCGCTTCCTTACCGCCGTATCCTCCGACGGAACAAGGTACGCCTCAACCGGTTCCTTCAACTCAGATCTTCCAGACCGGCTTATCCTAGCGCTGTTTGCCTGCTCCGGCCAGGAGGGGCGCTCCGTCACTGCCTCATTCGACGACCTGGTTGTTGAATATCTTTCTGGAAACAGCCAAGTAAGCCACCTAGCGGCATTCGTGCACAGCCCCTTCGATCGGCAAATTCAGCTCAGGCTGAGTATCCCAGGCGTGCAGGATTACACTCGCCTCGCCCAAAGCGACGGATTTGCTTACTTTCACGCCATTCCTCCAGGGCCGGCCGTCCTGAGTATAACCTCGCCGGGCTGTAAAGCGGAGTCTTTCCAGGTTCAACTGCCGCAGGGAAAATGCAGTGTGGTAGAAGCCGCAATCTCCCCCCTGCCCGCCATCGATCTCGCCGAACTGCCCGGATGGAAGCTCAAAATCCTGGGGACCGTATCCCCGCAAACCGAGCTCGAAAACCCCAACTCTCCAGGCGCCGCCGCTACAGACGGATGGCTCGAAACAGCGCTTCCCTCCCCGTGGACCGCTCTCAAACTACCGCCGTGGCAGATTGGATGGTATCAGCTTAAGGTGTTCATTCCCAGCGACTGGCGCCAATGGCAGCACTGCGACCTTCTGCTTCACAGCTTGGTGTTTGACGGCTCCGACTGGGCATACTGGAACAACGTCCCCATCGGCAGAACCCTCCGCGAAAGAACGAACCAAAGGCAGTATATTGTGCCCGCCGGAACATGGTCCACCGGAGAAAATACTTTCACCCTGCGCGGCATGAGCGAAAACGGAGACGGCGGAAGCGGGGGCATCACATCGGAGCATTTGTGGCTCCAAATTTGGGGGCACATGGGCTCCATCGCCGGCACGGTGTTCGATTTGGAAGGGGGTCCGGTGCCGTATGCAGATGTCACCGCATCTTGTCCCGATACCGAGTACGGACCGTGGTCGGCCTCGGTGCAAACCGGATACGACGGCCAATTTACTCTCAAGGGACTGCCTCCCGGCCGCTACACCGTCTCGGCCGATGTTGGAGACCGCCCAACAGCGTCCAAAGAAGCCCCTGCACCGGTGGTTGTTAACGTTTCTCCGGGAACCGCGGCGGTGCTTCGGCTTTACACCAAAGCCCTTCCATCCCTACCGCTGATTCAAGAACGCGGCTACCGATGGAGAATATTGATTGGCGCCGCCGCAGAAGAAGACCACTCGGCCCCCAGCGACTCGGAAACCGGCTTTATTGACCTGCCGGTCACAGACGACCACGGCTCTTGGGGAATGCTCAGCACTGCCTCCCGGGTTTACTACTGGTTGCGCCTTCGATTTCGGCTCCCTTCAAGCTGGAGCCGAAGGTACACCGGCGACCTGCTCTTATGGCATTTTGACTTCGACGACGTTGACCAGCTTTTTGTGAACGGCACGGCTGTTGGCCAGCACGGCCGCTTTCCATACGAAGAAAAAGGCTACGAAGGCGCGGCAGATGATGTGAGAATTTACACACTCCCAGCCAAACTGCTGAACCCAAACGGGGATAATGTCATCGCGCTGAAAGGCTACAAAGCCCTGGGGCAAGGGGGATTCCGCCGGCTTCGCCCTATGCTGTCGCCAACACAACTCACTGAATCTCACGCCGCCGCAATCCCCGGCGACGTCAACGGCGACGGCATCGTTTCGGTCCCGGACGCACTGCTGGCCCTAAAAGCGGTTCTCGGTCAGGTCGAGCTTGCGGGAGATAGACTTTTTGCGGCAGATATAGACGGAAACGGCTCTGTGTCAATTGCCGACGTACTTGCAGTGCTGAGAATGGCGCTGAGCGCGCCTCAGTCGTTGTAGTCGCGCAAAATCCAAGTTCTGTTGGCCCAGTATTTCTTATTGCGCACCCAAAGGTTAACCGGCTTCATCGTTTGGGTGAATTTCATCCACCTTGCATGCCCATCGGCAAAAATGTAATTCGCGCCGCCGTTGTGCCGGGTTTTCTCGAGAGAATGCTCTCCGCCGAATGGAGGAAGCAGGTCCACGGGCCAATCAAGGTGCCAGTCTGGAACCCCAGTACGCTTCTCTGCAATGGCTATGGTGGACGCCGGCTCCTTAATCCCGGATATATCCTGCACCCCACCAACTGCATCGGCCTCATCCAAAGCGTTGCCATCGCCCGGACCTATAACCTGTGAATTTGGAATATAACTGCGCCGCTCCGGCTTGCCGTTGGGAAGGGTGTAAACGCCCACCGGATCGGAGTCGCTGGGGCAAACCCAAACCTCGTCATTCTGCAGATACGGCACCAACGCAACCCGCAAGTACGGTCCGCGCTGGTTGTTGTGCCCGTAGCCCGGAATGGCACCGTCCCAATCCTCCACATACTGCATAAACGCCGTGCCTATCTGCTTTTCGTTGTTCATACATGCCGACTGGCGTGCCTTCTCCCTGGACCTCGCAAAAACGGGAAACAGCATGCCCGCCAGCACCCCTATGATGGCGATCACCACCAGCAGTTCAATAAGCGTAAAAGCCCGCAAAAAACCCTGCTCTAAAATCGACCCGCACCCGGAAACAGAGCATCTTCCGCTCACGGAACCCCTCCCTCTCTTTAAGCTTCCCCAAAGTCTCTGGCACAAAAGCAGATACACGCCCTCTTTTCCTAACTTCTCCCTGCACCATAAGGAGAAAGCCTCAGTTCTACCCAAAACCAGCCCCCCGCCTCTTACTTCGTTGCGAAAACCATCCATCCTCTGTGCCATGCACTTCGAGAAGGAAAATCCTCTCGCGAAAGATAACTTTCCCTTGGTAAGACCCGCTTTTTAGTGAAGTAGAATAACGCTTTTTAGAGGAGAAACTTATGAAAACAACTGCTACAGTGCTCTGTATTGCATGCCTGAGCGCCGCAGCCGGCAATGTTTCGGCAGACGTGCGCATGCCTTCAATCTTCGGAGACAACATGGTGCTTCAGCGCGGAACGGCCCTGCCCATATGGGGGTGGGCGGAACCGGGAGAAAAGATTACCGTAGAAATCGCAAAACAATCGGCTACCGCAACAGCGGACCAATCGGGACGTTGGATGGTTAAACTGAAGCCTTTGAGCGCCGGCGGACCGCACGAGCTGATTGTAAGTGGCAGAAACAGATTGGTATTCCGCAACGTAATGGTGGGCGAAGTTTGGATATGCTCTGGCCAAAGCAATATGGAGTGGCCGGTTGCCGCGTCCCTCAACGGCAGTCAGGAACAGGCCGCCGCAAACTACCCCCTCATACGCCTTTTCACCGTGAAGCATAAAGTATCCACAACCCCGCAACAGGACCCGGAAGGAAAATGGGACGTGTGCAGCCCTCAGACGGTTGGGGGCTTCTCTGGCGTTGGATACTTCTTCGGGCGCGAAATCCACAAGCGGCTCGGTGTGCCGGTCGGACTTATACAGTCCGCCTGGGGCGGCACCCCTGCAGAAGCCTGGACCAGCAAGTCGGTTCTGGAGGCTGACCCGGAACTGAAACCCATAGTGGAACGGTGGGACCAAGCATTGGCTCAGTATCCAACAGCGGTGGAGCGCTACAAACAGCAGCTTGCAGATTGGGAGAAAAGCGCGGCGCAGGCTCGGGAAAAAGGAGAACCAGAGCCGAAGAAGCCCAACCCGCCTGAAGATCCCAAAACAAACCCCTGGCTCCCCGCGGGCCTGTACAACGGCATGATCTGCCCCCTGATTCCGTTCGCCATCCGCGGGGTGATTTGGTACCAAGGCGAATCAAATGCGGACAGGGCGTATCAATACCGCCGTTTGTTCCCCGCAATGATTAAATGCTGGCGCAAAGCTTGGGGAAAGGAGTTTCCGTTCCTGTTCGTACAACTGGCCAACTTCATGGAAGCAAAGCCTGAACCCGTGGACGATGCTTGGGCGGAACTCCGCGAAGCCCAACTTATGACCTTATCCCTGCCGAAAACCGGCATGGCCGTGGCAATTGACATCGGGGAAGCCAACGATATCCACCCCAAAAACAAGCAGGATGTGGGGCTCAGGCTGGCGCTCGCAGCAATGAAAGTTGCCTATGGGCGAAACTTGGTACACTCTGGGCCAATCTACAAGTCTATGAAAGTTGAGGGCAACAAAATCAGGCTCTGGTTCGACAACGTTGGCAGCGGCCTTGTTGCAAAGGGCGACGGCGTGCTTAAGGGATTCGCCATCGCCGGCGAGGACCGGAAGTTCGTGTGGGCAGAGGCAAAGATAGAAGGCAACACAGTGGTTGTGTGGAGCGAAAAAGTCCCGAAGCCGGTGGCTGTTCGCTACGGATGGAGTTGTAACCCCGTATGCAATTTGTACAACGCAGAGGGACTGCCCGCGTCGCCGTTTAGAACAGACGATTGGCCGGGCATTACCTTTGGCAAGAAGTGAGAGCTTAAATCAACCTTCTGAACGCCTCGAAGAAAAAACAGAATGCGCGACCCCCGACCGGTAAAGCAGGTTATCGAAGAGGAAGGCGTTGCCGCGGCGATAGGCAAAAAGCATGTGGCCAGCGTGCTCTTCACCTATAGATGCACGCTGGCCTGCAAACACTGCTGTTTCAACAGCAGTCCCAGAAAGCCGCCTGTCTTCACACCCTTGGAAGACGCGGTGGAATACCTGAAACAGCTCCACACAACCGACCGGGTTATCCACATCGCCGGCGGCGAAGCTATGATGTTCTTCCCACAGCTCTTGTCCATATGCCGCGAAGCCGGCAGACTCGGTGTGGCACCGCACTTCATAGAAACCAATGCCACCTTCGCCGTGAATGACGAAATCACCCGCGATAGGCTCTCGAAGCTGAAAGACGCCGGCGTGCTGGGCTTGCTGATTAGCGCCGACCCGTTCCACCAGCTTCACTGCCCGCCAGAGCGATACCTCCGCTGTTACAAAATCGCCGTCGAGATATTCGGCCGCGAGAACGTTGCGGCTGGGGATTTCGATCTGGAAACTCTGCGCAGTTTTGCATCTATAGCCCGCAACCCAGAGCGCTTCAGGGATTACGTCCTGCACCACCCACCAATGTTGGTCGGCCGCGCCGGCAACGAACTCGCGCCCTTATTCCCGGACCGGCCGATTCACGAACTACTCGACGGAATGTGGCACGGCGGTGAGGGCAAACCCGACTGCAGTCTGGAGTTCCATCCGGATACCATGTGGGAAATACACATAGACCCCTACGGGAACATCCAAACCTGCTGCGGCATCATCCTCGGCAACGCCAAGGAAACCCCCTTACCGCAGTTAATGCAAACCGGATTCCTCGGGCGCAGTCCCATTATCGACGCGGTTTACTTCGAAGGACCCACCGGTTTGCTGAAAATGGCCGTCGAGCGCGGGCATACACCCAAACCCGGATATCCGCAGAAATGCGGCCTGTGCTGGGAGGTGCGCAAGTTCCTGAGGCCGTACTTCCCGGAAGTCCTCGGGCCAGACGAAGTTTACGTTCCAGACTAAGCAGAAGCTTTACGCACCTCCACGCCTGCCCAAAAGCCCCACCCATCCCAGAGCGGTGCGGGCTTGCGGCTTGCAACGCGGGGCCGGGCAAGCACAGGACTCTGCCCCGCTGCGTAATATTTGTTAACGAATTTTACCCTTTGCATACTTTACGCGTCTTCGTTTGTGTAGTATAATAAAGCAAGAAGTTCTTACAATCTCAGTTTGAGGCGATGCTAATGGATAAAGGACTTACTTCCGCTAGACGTCAGATACTCGAAATCCTGAAAAGGCACAACGGCATGACCGCCGACGAATTAAGCAAAATCATCGGCACAAGCGCTGTGGCAATTCGTCAGCACCTTACCACTTTGGAAGCCGAGGGGCTGGTATCCCTTCATCTAGAACGCAGGCCGGTCGGGCGCCCGGTTCACGTATTCCGCCTTACAGAAGCCGCAGACGAACTGTTCCCCAAAAGCTATCATCAGCTTACAAAGGATATTCTTGAAGATATCCGTCAAACCGAAGGGGATGAAGCTATCAAGCGCATCTTCGAAAACCGGCGCAAAAAGATTGCCGCAGAGATGAAGCCGGCAGTAACCGGCAAAGATTTGGAGGGCCGGGTAACAGCAGTTGCACAACTTCTGAACGAACGAGGTTACATGACGGACCTCCAGCCATCCAACGGCGGCTTCGTGCTAACGGTTCACAACTGCGTGATCTCGAAGGTGGCAAAGGAGTTTCCGCAGGCCTGCGAAGAAGAACTCGCCCTGTTCTCAGACCTGCTGGATGCCAACGTAACCCGAACGTGCCACATGCACAGCGGCAGTGGCTACTGCCAGTACTTCATATACTTAAACGGCAACCGCGCTCGCCAAGTCGCTGAAGCAGCCGACTAAACCACCAAAAACTTTATAAAATACCCCTCAACGTGCAGACCCGTCAGGGTCAACCGCACACCGTGGTGGTTCATCCTCCTCAAAGCCACACCGTCTCCGGAAACCGCTCAAGGATTTCCAGTGTGGCTTCAGCAATGTGAAGGTTGTTAAGCAAAGGCTCCGTATACTGTATATCTCCGTAAAGCGCCCCACCGATGTGGTGCTGCTGACCAACGTGGTTGTTCCAGTCCACCCCTTCGGTTAAAAAGCCGTACGGGCCGTGGTGGTGTTTGGCTGCCGCCCTAAGTATGGTGAGCGCATCAACTATGTACTTCGAATCCCCTGTATGGGCAAAAGCGTCAACATAAGCCGCCGCGGCCTCGGCGTTTTCCCACAGGTAAGCCGTGTCCCACGACTCCTCCATCCACAAAAGACCCTGGGTTGCAACGCCGTTCCGATCCTCGTGCATCTTAAAGCGGTCGAGCCCTGCAAGGCACCTATCGAAAGCAAACTGAATGAAGTCCTCGCGGCCGAGGAGCTTCCCAGCGCGCAACAGCGTTCGGAAAGCCACGGCGTAAGCAACGCTTTCGTTTGCATCGTAGGTATCGTGGTTGATGCTGGCGAAGAAGCCGCCGTGCTCCTTTACAAGAATGCATTTACACTCAAGCTCCGCCGAGCAATCGCGGATGCCGCGTGCGGTAAGCTCGCACATCAAGTCCAGCACAAAGTAACCGTCGCCGCTGTTCGCAAAGAACGGATCAGGGCCTCCCTCCGCACTCTGGGTGTAAGGGGCGCCATCCTTGGTGCACCTGCGCGGAATCCACCCGTTCGGGGCCGGGCGCACATGCTCGGAGAACCAGCCGTACCACGCATTGGCGGCCCGCCGAAGCGCATCCGCACGCTCCGGCCCCACAAAATCGGAAACCCTCAGCATCTGCCAGGCAACGCGCGCCATAGAACCCGGGCAGAACCAATCGTTGTTGTGCTTAAAATTCAGGCAGAGTTCATCTCTGGCGGTGTCGCGGTAGGGGTATATAAAGCCCGTGCTCCAATCAACAAAGCCGTCCTCCAGCGTGTGATCGATTAAAGAAAGGGCCACCTGCTCAACCGAGAAGTTTTCACGCTCAATTGGCGCCTGTTTGCCTGTCAAAACCTTTTGATCCTGGCGGCGCTCGTATTTTGCGAATCTGAGAAGATGCAGCGCTCCCCCAATGGAGTTCGCCGCCCAGCCGGGGCCCTCCAAATCCCCGAAATCGTGCCAGTGCATGATGTTTCCGTAAGGATCGAGAAAGCTTGATTTGGCGCAGGCTCGGCCGCGGTAGGTCGTTAAACTGGCCTCCAGAACAAAGTGCACGGAGTCGCGGAGGCTGTCCAAGATGGTGTAGTCCGGGTTCTCAGGCAGGTAGAACGGCATGAGTCACCCTCACCGACCAAACCTCTCTCGAACGCGCTTGGCAACGAAGACGGTGCGTGCGGCCAAATCGGAAATACGGCTGTTGTCGAAGCCCACCACAACACTGCGAATGGTGTCGTTAAGCGGGGCGGTCCACCTGGAAGGCAGGGCTGAAGCACCTTCGGCGGCGCCGAGTATAGAGCCGGCCGTGGCTCCGTTGCAATCCGTGTCTAAACCGCCCATCACAGCAATCGATATGGTCTGCGTCAAATCGTTGCCGCCGTACAGAAGACCGAGAAGCACAATAGCCGCGTTGTTTATCGTGTGAACCCCGTGATAACCGCCGTACTTCTGCATCACCTGCTCCCAAGCGCTCTCCCAGCGCGGGAACTTTTTGCTCCAATCAAGAACATCCCGAACCGCTTCGGCCAGGCGGCTGTTTTGGGGAATTTCCGACAGCCCGATGGTGATAATCTCCTCCATATTACTGGTGGTAAACGCGGCGGCAAGCATGGCCGCCACAAACATCTCCCCGTAAATCCCGTTCTTCACGTGTGAAACAGCGGCATCCCTGAATGCAAACTCGGCCGCAACCTCCGGCATGCCCGGCGCAACATATCCGAAAGCATCCGCGCGAATCTGCGCACCTATCCATTCCCGGTACGGATTGCGGAAGACCGCGGAATCCGGAGGCTCCAGCCCGTTAACCAGGTTTCGGTAAGCCGCCCGCTCGGCCGTGTAAACCATGTGGTACGGCAGGTGGCTCAACCACTGATTGGCAATATCCCTAGAGGTAAAATCCAGGCCGTTTTCCTCCAGGGTGTGCAGGCCCAAAATGGTATAGTCGATATCATCATCGCGCGCCATCGCGCGAATGTTTTCCGCCAAGCACGGATCGTTTGGATTGATGGGATACTCGTCTGTTGGGGGATCGACTCTCGGGAAGTAATAATCCAGCGGATAGGCATTTACCGATTTGAGGGCTTTTTCTATCCTCTCGCGGGGCCATCCTTCAACCGGCTTCCCAAGGGTGCACCCCGCGCACCGACCGAGCCAAGCGCCCAGAATCCGCTCTTCCAACTCAGCATCCGAAATGGCAAGCGGAATGCGCCGCGGCCCGTCGGGCCTGGATTTGCGTATCTCATCCAGCGTGCTTGGCTCGTGGTACGGAAAATCGCCGCTGGGAGAAGCGGCCTCAAGCCGGGAAAGGAGAGCCTCCAACTCGCGCTCGGCCTCCGGCGATGGCTTGGCAACTGCGGCCTCAAAAGCCTCATTGAAACCGGAAACATCGCACCCCTCTTCGCGCCGCTGGATGATTTCGTCTCTCACCACCGCTTCAAGTTCAGCCCTGTTCATCTCAACCTCCGAAGTCAGCCGATTGAAAACAACCAATGCGCAGGTTCGGCGCAAATGGAGACGTCTCCTGCCGACCGCCAACACAGGGAGTTCGTCGAACCAGCACACACCTTACCCACAAGAAGTTTTGGCAAACAAGGCTCTATTGAACGCCAAACCCCCTTGTCCGGCGGTCACCAATTTAACTGAAGGAGCCCAACTTGGGGAACCCTAAAAGATGCTTGAACGCCCATCAAACATGGGGCAAATTAGCGGGGAAAAGCCGGAAGGAATTGCCTTACAGAAGCTTTTCGGCGGCGGAGATGCCGGCGTGCAGTGCGCGGATGTTCAGCTCCTGCGTGCCCTTTGGCACGCGGGCCGCAACAGCCTTCTCAACCGACGGAGCAGAAACCGCACCGGTCAGCGCGGTTACCGCCCCCACGGCAACAATGTTGGCGGATATGGGGCGCCCTGTTACCTCGATCGCTATGGTGGTTAGGGGAATTTCAACCACCCTGGCCGGGGTTTTGGGCGGAGTCACTCGCTTATAATCCACAAGCACCAATCCGTCGGGCTTCACGTCCGCACCGTAGGCGCTGGCGGCCTCTTCGGTCATCAAAAGCACGAAATCCGGGCACACAACTTTCGGATAGTCGATCTCGCCTTCAGAAATGACCACTTCAGAGCGGCTGGCACCGCCGCGCGATTCCGGGCCGTAAGATTGGGTTTGCACGGCGTTTTTGCCGTCGTAAATGGCGGCCGCTTCGGCTATGATAACGCCGGCAAGTATAATGCCCTGACCCCCAGAGCCGGCAAGCCTTATCTCCACGCGTTCTTTGGAGAAATTATTGCCATTCATCGGGATGAACCCACAGCCTCAAGCATATCCTGATAGAGGGTTGAAAAATCAGGTGCAGGCCGATTCACCAGTTCCCCTATCACAAACTTATCCTTAAGCTCTTCAGGAGACATCTGCCGGGCGGCAGAAACGCTCACTGCATGGTCCTTTTGCCACTTCATCATAGCAACCGCATCCCCAGAACCTCCGAACATCTCGCGGTTGCGCCTTCCGTAGTACGTCGGGCAAGCAGAAATGCAGTCAACCAAAGAAAAGCCCTTGTTCTTTATGGCGCGTTCTATCAACGATGCCATCTGGGTGGCGTGGTAGGTGGTGCTTCTGGCAACGTAGGTGGCGCCGGCGGCTTCAGCCAAACGGCACAAGTCAAACGTCGGCTCTATACTGCCGTAAGGGGCGGTGGTGGCGGTGGACCCGGGCGCCGTTGTTGGGGAATGCTGTCCCGAAGTCATGCCGTAAACAGAGTTGTTGAAAACAACCACTGTGAGATCTATATTGCGCCGCGCCGCGTGTATCAAATGGTTGCCACCGATGGCCGCACAATCTCCATCCCCGGTGAGAACCAAAACCGTCAGCTCCGGCTTTGCAAGCTTCAAACCAGTGGCGAAAGCGATCGCACGCCCGTGGGTGGTGTGAAGCGTATCAAAATCAACGTAGAGGGCCGCCCTCGACGAGCACCCAATTCCGGAAACCACAGCCACCTTGTTTGGATCCAATCCGCACTTGGCCACTGCCCGAAGCACAGCCTGCAGAACAATGCCGTTCCCGCAGCCGGGGCACCATATGTGAGGCAGGCGCTCCTCGCGAACCAACTCTGTATATTCAAGCACATCCGGATTCATTTTAAGAAGCCTTCCTGACAAAAGTAACCGGACGAGACCCAGTCCCCTGCAAAATCGATTGGAGAATATGCTGTGGTTTCACCAACTCGCCTGTGCATTCCGCAACCGACACCACAGCACAGCGACCCGCCACCACCCGTTCAACTTCCATCACCATTTGCCCAAGGTTCATCTCGGCCACGATAATCGCATCCACATCGGAGGCAAGCGCTCTCACCTCGGCTTCTGGAAACGGCCATAAAGTTATGGGTCGGAACAAACCAACCGGCACCCCCATGGCGCGAGCATCTCGAACAGCTCTAAGCGCTGCGCGGGCGGCGCATCCGTACGCAAACACCGCCAAGCGTGCCTTTTCCATGTGCCTGGTATCGACCTGCACAATGTCGCAGCGGGCCTTTTCAACCTTGCGCACAAGCCGCTCAACCAATGCAGACGTTTTGGCAGGAGAAATGGTGGCAAAGCCGGTCTCATCGTGCACCAAACCCGTCACGTTGTATCTGTACCCATCCCCGAAATCCGCCATGGGAGGCACATCGGTCACCGGATCCGGTTCGTACGGGCGGTACTGCTCAGGAGGGCAGGTCGGCCGGGGCCGCTCCCAGATCTCTATCTCCTCAGGAGTTGGAATCCTTACCTTCTCGCGCATGTGGGCAACAACTTCATCAGAGAGAAGCACAACCGGGGTTCGGTACCTCTCACTGAGGTTTACCGCCCTGATTGTGAGGGTGAACATCTCCTCAACCGACCACGGGCACACGGCAATGGCTGGATGGTCACCGTGAGTGCCCCAGCGGGCCTGCATCACATCTCCCTGGGCTGGAAGGGTGGGCAGTCCGGTGGAGGGCCCTCCGCGCATAACATTTACAACCACGCAGGGAACCTCGGCCATGCATGCGTAACCGATATTCTCTTGCATCAAAGAGAAGCCCGGGCCGCTGGTGGCGGTCATTGCTTTCACGCCGGCAAGCGACGCGCCGATGCAGGCGGCTATGGAGCCTATCTCGTCCTCCATCTGAATGAAAACGCCGCCCACTTTCGGCAGTTTAGCCGCCATTTCCTCGGCAATCTCTGAAGAGGGAGTGATTGGGTATCCCGCGTAAAAACGCACCCCGGCGGCAATAGCACCCTCGGCACAAGCTTCGTTGCCCTGGAGAAACCTAACTTCTGACGGCATGGCGGTCCCTGCTTTCCACACGCACAGCAAAATCAGGGCATCTAACTTCGCACAAACCGCAGCGGGTGCACCTCTCCGGAGCCGCTAGATAGGCTTTGCCGTGCTCATCGGCGGCAAGACACTCTTTGGGGCAGAAGGCTATGCAAATACCGCAAGCCTTACATCTTACGTGCGAAATAACCACGGGGTCAACCGACCGCTCCTTTGCGGTCAAAAGAGCACCGGTGCTCATACACGCTTTCCTTTCAAAGTGTTAGTAAGCAGAGACGCCTTCGTCTCTGCGGTTATCTGCAATCTCCTTAACACAAAGTTTACACTGGTATTAAGATTATGTCAACATCGACCGAGCGTGCTTTTTAAAAATGTGCACGCCTAAACTGCTTCCAGTTCGCCAGCTCCCTCACTCCTCCGGCATCTCTCCGATGCGCACACGGGCTTCCCACGTCCTGCCGCCGCGCATAACTTTAAGAACAACTGTGTCTCCAACCCGGTGCGAGCGAACAATGCGGCGGAGGTCGTCGCTGTCTGTGATCTTCTTCCCGTCTATCGAGATAATCACATCTCCGGGTTGCAGTCCTGCCCTGGATGCCGGGCTCCGCGGCTGAACGCTAACAATGAATGCTCCCTCTCTAGACGGAAGATTATGCTCGCTTTGGATGCGGCTGCTGATCTCGGTGTAAAGGATCCCAAGGTACGGCCTTATAACCCTACCGTGGGCAAGCATATCGGTGATGGCCTTTTTGATGCTGTCCACCCCAACAGCAAAGCCAATGCCCTGCGCCGAAGGAATGATGGCCGTGTTCATCCCTATAACGTTGCCGTTAATATCGCACAGCGGCCCGCCGGAATTGCCCGGGTTGATGGCCGCATCCGTCTGGATGAGATCCTCAAGCGGGCGACCATCAGGGCCGGGAAGAACCCTTCCGGTTGCACTGACAACACCAACGGTGACACTGTTCTTAAACCCCAGTGGATTTCCAATCGCAATCGCCCAAGACCCAATCGGAACGCGCGATGACTGCCCCAGCGTGACGGTGGGAAGGTTTCCGCCCGGTATTTTCACCAAGGCAACGTCCCCAAACGTGTCGGTATACAGCACGCGCCCCTGAAATTCGCGCTTGTCCGGAAGAGATACGGTTATAGACGTAGCCCCCTTCACAACATGGGCGTTGGTGAGAACAAGGCCCTCCTTAGCGTTGATGATCATTCCGGACCCAGAACCCTGCCTCGGTTCGGGTTCCGGAAGAACGTCCGGACCGAAAAACTCTCGAAGCGGATCCGGAAGAGACCATCTGCGCGGCCGATAAGTCGTGTCTATGTTCACTACCGCGGGCGCAACCCTGCGAACCACGCGCACCACCGCATCGGAACTGCTTGTGGTTATGTCGCCTGCGGGCGCCACAGAAGCCACCGTAAACGGCGCCGAGCTCACAACCCTTGGCTGTTGGGCAACCGATGCCAGCGACCTTTGAGACACAAACCACGCACTGACACCTCCAACTAGCGCAGAAATCAAAGCAACAGCAATGTAACCCACCAGGCCCTTGCCGCTCGATTGCCTTTCATATCGCTCGTACATACTCCCCTCCAAACTCCTCGCTGAATTCCACCAAAAATACTGTACCCACCTTGCTCGGTTGCCTAACGTAAGCCCGGTGCAAGCACCACAGAAAGGATGAAGCAGGATGCGCACTGTGTTTCTGGAAAACTTCTATTGAAGGGTTTTCTTCAAAAAACTGCTGTCTTGGAGGAATCAAGTGATGGGTCTGGAAAAACCAAATCTTCTCATCTTCGGGGTTGATAGCTTGCGCGCCGACCATCTAAGCTGTTACGGCTACCACCGCCTTACCTCCCCGCACATCGACCGTTTAGCCAGCCAAGGCGTGCTCTTCGAAAACGCTTACAGCGCCTACATCCCAACAACTCCCGCCTACTCCTCAATGCTTACCGGAATGGATGTGATGTCAACGGAGATGGTGGCCCTCACTCCCAAAGGGCCCATAGATCCCAAAATCCAGCTTTTGGGAGAGGTGCTCAAGCGGCACGGGTACGCCTCCGGATGCGTTGGCTTTGACGGAGACTTCTACCGCGGCTTCGACAAGTATGAAAACTACCACGCCTGGATGAGCTGGGAGGAACGCCCTGGAAGAAAAGCGGAAAACCTCAACGAAAAAGCCATCCCGCTTTTGGAAGAGCTTGCCAAATCCGGCCAGCCGTTCTGCCTGTTCCTGCGCCATATGGACCCGCATTCCCCTTACCTGCCCCCTCCTCCGTTCGATACCATGTTCTATAGCGGCGACTACACAGATCCATCCAAGCACAGCATGGAGCCGGTGTTCGCATTTGAACCCTTTGCGGATTTCTTCCGCTCTTGGATGCCGCCCGGAATCACCGATGCAGATTACGTTGTGGCCCAGTACGACGGCGCAATTGCCTACATGGACGCATGTATTCAGCGCATCCTCACGCGCCTCGAAGAGCTGGGTGCGGCAGACAACACTATCGTTATATTCACTTCGGACCACGGCGAAACGCTGACAGAGCACGATATATACTTCGACCACCACGGCCTCTACGAGCCAACGCTCCACATCCCGCTCATCATGCGCTGGCCTGGAAAACTGCCGCAGGGGATCCGCGTGAAAGGCTTTACACTCCAGCAAGACCTCATGCCGACAATCCTGGAGCTAATCGGCCTGAAAGACGAAATGCAGGCCCTAAAGTTCGACGGCTGCAGCACCCTGCCCATGATTCGTGGTGAAAAGCCAACAAACTACACCGAGTTCTACATAACGGAATGCACCTGGATGCGAAAGCGCGGCTGGCGTACCTCAGAATGGAAGCTGATCGAAGCGCTCGAGCCGGATTTCCACAACAAACCGCCGGTGGAGCTTTACAACCTCGTGGACGATCCCGGAGAGAACAACAACCTGGCAGAAAAGGAACCAGAGCTGGTCTCGTTCCTAAAATCCAGAATGATGGACTGGGTAAAGCGCCGGCTGGACGAAACTGGCAAACCCGACCCGATTATGCAGTACCATATAGGTCTCGACCGCCGGATAGGCTCTATCGCAACAGCACAAAAACTGCAGGCTAGATAGCAAAAACCTATCTGGAGGAATTTTTCCGACTGCCGCGAACTAATAACCGACAGCGCAGGAAGGCACCAAAAAGCGAGGCTGCAAATGGTTTTCCGCGCGTTCACAAAGGCTCTCCAATCAAAGCGCCCGGTTGGGTTAGTGCCCGGGAGGAGGTTTTCTATGAAAGGCAAAAAGGCTTTTACTTTGATTGAACTGCTTGTTGTGATCGCTATAATAGCGATCCTGGCGTCGATCCTGTTCCCAGTGTTTGCCAGAGCCAGAGAAAAGGCCAGGCAAACCAACTGCATGGGCAACGTAAAACAGCTCGGGATCGGCCTCATGAACTACATGAACGATTGGGACGAAACGTTCCCAACAGGCGACTGGAATACCCAGGCTGGCTGGGTTTTCGTTACAGACCACCACAAAGTGAACATTGAAAAGGGCAGCCTGTTCCCCTATATTAAGAGCAAAGCGGTGTACTACTGCCTCTCGGACCCGCTGGTGGACGTGAACGGCCTCTCGTACTCGATGAACAGATGCCTGGACAAGCGGTCGCTGTCGGATGTCCGATTCCCAAGCTTCACCATCGTCTTCATGGAGGAGTCTGAGAAAAGCGCTCTCGGCCGCGGACTGAACGACGGTATATTCTACCCCTACTTCGCCAACGACCTTCCTGCCGATAGGCACACTGGCGGCGGCAACTTCACGATGGCCGACGGCAGAGGAAAATGGATAAAGGCTGACCGCTTGATCTACAAGGGCGACAAAAACAAAGCTCCAGAATGGGCTTGGTACGATCCATTCCGAAAGAATGAGAACACCGAAACCGACGCAGACCTGCAGTATCTGAAGGCAAACTGCCCTTAAAACTCAAAAAATCAACCGTTTACCAACAACCCCTTCCAGCGTCCCAAGCCGCTGGAAGGGGTTGTTTCATTAAGCGAATTGTGACGCGGCTCAATACACATGCATCGAGCCATCCAGGCGCCGCACTATCGGCATGTAGGCAGTTTGGTACGGATATTTGGCAGCGGCCTCCTCGTTAATATCCACACCGAGGCCCGGAGTCTCGTTCGGATAGGCATATCCATCGCTGAACATGCACGCCCCGGGCATCACCTCGTGAACCGCTTGCGGGTAGTTCACCCACTCCAGAATACCGAAGTTGGCAACGGATATGCTCAAATGCACGGCCGCTGCCTGTCCGATTGGGCTCACATCTCCAGGCCCGTGGAACGCTGTCTTCACGTTGTACGGCTCCGCCATCACACATATCTTCCGGGCTTCCGTAATTCCCCCAACGTGTATCGGCGCGATGCGTATGTAGTCGATCCACTTGTTAACGAACAAAGGCAGGCAGTCCCACCTCGAATTGAAAAGCTCTCCCATGGCCAACGGTGTAACCGAAGCAGACCGCACAATGGGCCAGCTTTCCCGATGTTCCGGCTGAAGGGGATCCTCCAGGAAGAACAGCCGAAACGGCTCCAGCTCTTTGGCCAAGCGGGCAGCTTCTATTGGGAAAAGCTTCTCATGGACGTCGTGAAGCAGTTCCACCTCGGGGCCCAGCTTATCCCTCAGATGCTCAAACAGCTTCGGCACCGACCGCAGATACGGCACCGGTTCAAAAATATCAACGCCGGGGACTCCTTCGCGCGGAGGGGGCTCTCTTCGCAGGATGCCCGGACCGCCGTAGTCGCCCATCTGCACGCGGACCGCGCGGTAGCCTCTTTCCAAAAACGCCCTAACGCTGTCTTCCACCTGCACAACATCCTTGCCGCCCGCATGCCCATAGCATAGCACCCCGTCTCTGGCCTTGCCCCCAAGCAGTTGGTACACCGGCATATTGGCAAGCTTGCCCTTGATGTCCCACAGGGCGAGATCCACAGCTCCAATGGCCGCGGCGTATATCGGCCCCCCTCTCCAATAGGTGTGGCGGTACATGAACTGCCACAAATCCTCAATGCGCTGGGGGTCGCGCCCAATCAGAAGTGGAGACATGTGCTGTATCACCTGCGCCACGGCCAGCTCACTGCCGTTTAGGGTGCCATCCCCCACTCCGTACACACCTTCGTCAGTAAGAACCTTGACGAGCACGTAGTTGCGGGTCGGGCACGTAACAATGGTCCGTATCTCGGTTATAACCATTCTGGCACCTCAAAAACCAGCTATTTGATGTGCTTCTTCATCCATTCCAGGCACTTGCGGTAGCCAACCGCCGGATCCTCAGAGCCTTCGTATTCCGCACACCAAACGCCTTTGTAGCCAGCTTTCTTGAGGCACTGAACGGCCCACAAAAGGTTTATCTCACCCTCTCCCAGTGCGGCTCCTTTGTAGTTGCCCAAACTACCCGTACCGTCCTTCAGATGGGTATGCACAGCATAAGGGGCTATTTGCTCGTACCAGCGATTTAGGGTAGCTAAGTCAGTTCCCCTCCAGCGGTAGTTCATGGTGTCCACGTTGGCGCCGACATATTTGGAGTTCACTCTCTTGAATATCTCTATCTGAAGCGGAACGTTGTTGGTGATCATACCGTGATTATCAAGCGCCAGATAAATACCCATCGGCTCGATGAACTCCTTGCACCGAATCAAGCAATTCGAAATGGCTTCAACCCAGCGCTCTTCGGGCACTTCTGGCTTCGGCGAACCCCCCTCCGTGCGCACAACGTTGGTTCCGAGGATTTTGGCAAGCTGGCATACACGTCTCATCCTTTCCACCTGAGCTTTAACAGCATCCTCGTCCAAAACCACGAAGTCGTTGCCGGCCGACAACGCCGAAATCTTGATGCCGATCTGGTCCGCAAGCGCCTTAATTCGGCGCGCCTCTGCTTCAGGATCCGTATCCTTGCGCCACACGTCGCCTATCTGAAGCTCAACATACTCAAAGCCTGCCTCTTTTGCCCAGCGCAGAAACTCCTCCACCGTTTTGCCCGGCGCGTTGTAATGAATGAGGCCGAACTTTGGCAGTTCCGAGCCGCCGCCAGCCTGAGACGCTATCAAAAGCGGCGGAAGCCAAGCAAGCATCCAAAGTTTTGACACTTTTCAACACCCCTCCTTGTGAATTGCGCGGCAATGTGCCGCCAGCCGTTTAGGAAAGATTCAGCTACTCGGTAATCCTGTCCGCTCAGCCGAACCATCCACCGGCACATCTAGTTTCTATTTGCCTCGCACACATCCCTGTTTCAAGAGAAAAAGCCGAGGCACGCTAGTTGCGCCACTATGAAAATAGCACCCTTCTCTGCCGATTTTATAAGAGGAATGGAAAGCTTAATCGAAGAGTTTCTTAACTATCTGAGGGTTGAGAAGGGTTTGGCGGAGGGCTCCCTTCGCGGCTACGTGCACGATCTTCAGCAGTTCCGCCAGTTTGCTGAAGAGCACGGCTGCTCCTCCGCCGATTTGCTGAACCGCGGTCTGCTGGAAAGCTACTGCATGCACCTAAGCAGTTTGGGCCTTGCGGCGCGCACCATTCACCGCAAGCTCTCCCCTGTGCGAACCTTCTGCCGTTACTTAGTAAGAGAAGGATATATCCACGCCGATCCAACCGACGGCATCACCAGACCAAAACTGCCGCGCCGACTTCCAAAAGCCCTCTCGGTTGAAGAAGTAACAACCTTGCTCCAATACCAACCGAAGGACCCTGTTGCGGCTGTTCGAGACCGCGCCATCCTGGAGCTGATGTACGGCGCCGGACTGCGCGCCAGCGAAGTTGCATCCCTCAATCTGGAAGATATCGACCTGGAAACCAAAACCGTGCGGTGCCGCGGAAAAGGCGGCAAAGACCGCATCGTTCCGTTCGGAAGCCACGCAGAGCAAGCCCTGCGCACATATCTTCAGGAGGCGCGCCCGAAACTCGTCAAAAAACCCACCAACGCCTTGTTCCTCACCCGCCTCGGCCGCAACTTCTCTATATCGGGCTTGTGGAGGCTGATAACCCAAAGGGCAAAAGCGGCGGGATTAACCAAGCACATCAGCCCCCACACCCTCCGCCATTCGTTTGCAACCCACTTGCTGGAAGGAGGCGCCGACCTGCGCGTTGTTCAAGAACTCCTGGGCCACGCCTCCATAGCCACCACCGAGGTTTACACACACATCACCACAGACCATCTGCGAGAGGTATACGCGGCATCACACCCGAGGGCGCAAAAACCCCGCAAATAAAACAAAAGCGCAACCACCAGGGTTCAAATCCTCTTGTAGGCGGGCGGCTCTTGAAGTCCCACCACGATTTCCACCGGCAACCGCAAGGCGGATTTTCCAATCCGCCTCTGCACCCCTGGCAGAAAGCTACTCGGCGAACAAATCGGTGGAGTCGAAATCCATATCCACTGCTTCAACGCGCTCAATCTCCGGGATAGCATCCTTCAGCGCGGCCTCTATGCCCATCTGCAGTGTCAGGATGGACATCGGGCACCCGTGGCATGCCCCCGTCATCTTAAGGCGCACAACCTTGCCGTCTATCTCCACCAGCTCCACATCGCCGCCGTCCATACGCAGGGCCGGGCGTATACGCTCCAAAGCTTTCTCCACTGCTTCCTTAGTAATTGTAGTCTCCAATTTTCTACCTCCAATTTCCCTTTTCTTCGCCTTACCCGCCGCAGAAGCGGGCGTCCCGAACGCCATCCAAACCACCCATGTCAATTGTAAGTTTCAGCAATGCCCCGCGTCAACTCAAGTTGCACCCCAAAACGAGTTGCAGTATAATCGCCTAGGCTTTTTCCGCATGATGCACATTCCCAATGTATTTGGAGGAGACCCAAAATGCACATCGTAATTCTAGGTTGCGGACGAACAGGGTCCACCCTTGCCCGTTTGCTCGTTCAACAGGGGCATTCAGTGGCAATCATCGATAAAAACCGCGACGCATTCAGAAGATACCTTGGTCCCTCATTCCGGGGCACCATGATAGTTGGGCTTGGCATAGATCAAGACGTTCTAAAACGCGCCGGCATAGAGAAGGCAGATGCATTTCTCGCCCTCGCCGGAGGAGATAACACCAACCTTACCGCCGCGCAAATAGTTAAAACGTGGTTCTCTGTACCAAGAATACTCAGCCGTGTCCACGACCCACTCCGCGCAGATGCCTACCGCGAGATGGGCATCAACACGTTCTGCACCACCGATTTAGTTGTAGGCATGTTAATGGACTTTATTCAGGACCGACCCTGGGAGCGCAAAACGATTGAATACCTCTCTCAGCCGGTGAGACCGGAGGTGGAATTCTGATGTACGTCATAGTTGTTGGTGGCGGAAAAGTGGGCTATTACTTAACCAAAACCCTCAGCCAGGAAGGCCACGAGGTGCTCCTTATCGAGCGCGACCCCAGACGAGTGGCACAGTTGTCCGAAGAACTCGGCGAACTGGTTATGTTCGGATACGGCGACGAAATGCGCACACTTGAGCAAGCTGGGGCCGCACGCGCAGATGCCATAGTTGCTGTTACCGGCGGCGATGAAGATAACCTGGTCATCTGTCAAATAGCCCAAAAGCGGTTCAAAACACCGCGGATTATTGCCAGAGTTAACTACCCCAAAAACCGAATACTCTTCGAGAAATTCGGCATAGAGCATGTGGTAAGCAGCACTGAAGCCATCCTAATGATGATAGAACAGCAAATACCCTCCGCCCACCTCATTCCTCTGGCCGCACTCAAACAAGGCAACTTGGAAATCGTAGAGGTGGACCTGGATGCCTCCTCGCCGGTTGTTGGCAAAAGCTTGGCGGAGATCTCTCTGCCGGAGGGTTCCTGCGTTGTCAGCATCATTCGGGCGGGACGGGCCATCGTTCCCCATGGCGACACCAAGCTGGAAGAGGGCGATACGGTTATAACCCTGGTGGAATCCTCCAAAGAAGCCCAGATGCGCCAAACGTTTATCCCCAGATAACATAACCCCTTGCCCGTTAAAGATTTTTCTGAGGTGCAGTGTATGTCTGAGAACCCAACTGTATCTCCACCACAAGAGGAAAAGCTAGAGCTTCGGCGAGATGTAACTGTGTGGGGTTCTTTCATGTGGGGCTACGCCGACGTAGGCGCTGATATATACGCCGCGCTCGGCCTTGTGATAGCCGCAACCATGGGATGGGCCCCGCTTGCCTTCGGTTTGGCCGGAATAGTCTACGTAATGATTGGCCTGGCCTACACAGAACTTGCCTCCGCCTATCCCGTAGCCGGAGGCGGCCAGTACTTCACCCTCCGCGGGCTTGGAGACTTCGCGGGATTCCTCGCCGGCTCCGCTCTCCTCTTGGACTATACAATCGACATCGCTCTTTTCTCGGTTGCCGCGTCCGGATATGTGAACTTTTTCATCCCCTCCGCAGCAAAGTTCGCTGTCCGCCTCGGCCCTCTCGGCGACGTGAACCTCGTATGGATGCTGGAGGCGCTGGCGCTTATAGCGCTCCTCGTGTGGCTCAACATCCGCGGCATGCGCGAATCATCCCTCTTCAACGAAATACTCGGCGCGATAGACATCATAACCGAGTCCAGCATCATCATCGCGGGTTTTGTGCTGGCCTGGAAACCCCAACTGCTTGCACACCAGTGGATACACGCAAAACCATCCCTCCAGCAGTTCATGTACGGCAGTTCTCTGGCGATCATCAGCTTTGTCGGATTGGAATCCATATCCCAGGCCGCGCAGGAAACACGGCGCCCCGCCACCATAGTTCCGCGCACATCGCTTACGCTGATCTTCACCGTGTTTTTGTTCGCCACGGCTTTCTCATCGCTTGCTATGGGGATTCTTCCGTGGACGGCTTTCCGCGGCCGAGAAGGTGACCCAGTTGCCATGCTGGCCCATCACATACCGTACCTCGGGGTTGTTGCCGGACCCTTCGCCGCACTCCTGGGCGCCACCATCCTCTCCATATCGTCCAACTCCGGAATCATGTCTGCATCACGGTTAACTTACTCGATGAGCCAGTTTGGCTTCATAAGCTCGTGGTTCGACGCTGTCCACAAAAAGTACCGCACACCGGTTCGCACCATCGTCATATTCTCGGCTATCGGCGCACTGCAGACCGTGCTCGCCTTCCTATCCGGCAAAGACGCACACGGCAACTACCGCGCGATGGATATACTCGCAAATATGTATGCCTTCGGCGCCACTCTCGGCTATTTCCTCGTTTTCATAGCCACCATCCGACTGAGATTCATAGACCCATACACACCAAGACCCTATAAAATCCCCCTCAACATACGGTGCTCCTACAAAGGCCAAAAGGTAGACGTACCCATCTTGGGCTTCTTTGGCGCTTTAGGGGTTCTTATGGTCTTCCTCGAGGTAGTGCTTACCCACGAAATCGGCCGAATAGCCGGTCCGGCTTGGGTAGTTGCCTGCTTTCTTTACTACGCTTGGTACAGACACAGCCAGAAGATGCCGATTTTCACCAGCATAAAGCGAGATTGGGAAAAACAGCAAATGCGCGTTCTCGAATCCGCCGAAGAGTACGATCTGTTGGAACAGTACCGCTTTGCCTTGGCCGAGAGAGATAAGAAATCCGCGCAGAAGGGAGCCTCGGAGCGATGAAACGCTCTCTATTTCCAAAATCACATCCACAACCCGAATCACTGAGCTGGAGGGACAGATTCCAAATCGCGTCCAGTGCATTGGTTTTCCTGCTCGGAGGCACGATAGCCGCGCGCTGCATCGCCGAGCAGGTATACGCGGGTTTAATTGCGGCGTCTGCGTTTATCGGCTGGGGCGGCGTGAGGATATACTACATCTGGAGCTACTACAAATGGAGGAGTAAGCGTTGACCGAACATCAGGTTGCAGTGCATGTTAGCGCGCTTGGAATCTTCTTAGCGGTTGTATTCGCCGGCTCTCTGGGAAGCGTGATATGGTGGATGCTCCACCCACCTCCAACAATCCCGCTGGCGGTGGCGCATGCACGCAGATCTGTCGGTGCGCTGAAATCCATTCTGGTTCCAACAATCGGCGCCCCGCATTCCGACCGCGGCGTTGAACTGGCGTGCCGCTTGGGCGCCGAGCAGAAGGCTGAGGTGCATCTGGTTTACGTTATAGAAGTGCCGCGCATTCTGCCGCTCGGGGCGCCCCTGCCGGAGGCCGAAGCTGCCGCCCGCGAAGCGCTGGAGCGAGCCGCCCAAATCGTGAAGCTGAGGGGGCTGACGCCGATCCTGCACATAGAACGAGCACGAGAAGCCGTGGAAGGAATCCTGCGGGTAGCCAAACAAACGGACTCCGACGCCATTGTTGTGGGCCTTCGATCTGAGGTTGGGCCAACCGAAGCGCTCCTCGGCCGCACAACCGATGCGCTTCTGCGCCGTGCCCCGTGCGAAGTCGTGGTGGACAAGATGCCCAGCGCCAACTAAACTCCCTGCCCAGTAAACTGAGCCGACAAACAGTTTTCGGCACATTCTTTGCATTTGCATTTAGCGCAACCGTATAACCAATCTTAAGCCCTCCAGAACGGTTGCTTGCATTTATCCTAAGTGCAAATGTAAAATTTATTGCCTATACTCAGAAAAGAAATGGAAAACCATCTTAACCAAAACAAAATCCTGCTCACCGGCGCTTCCGGGTTTATCGGGGGGCACATTGTTGAGCATCTGCTCCGCCAGGGCTTTGCTGTGCGCTGTTTGGTCCGCAGGCAGGTTCAGCTCCCCGCGCCCCCAAACACCCAAGACCTTTTGGAAACAGCGGTTGGAGATATAACAGAGCCGTCGTCGCTAACAGAAGCGCTGTCCGGCGTGCACACGGTTGTTCACCTTGTGGGCATCATCAGGGAAACCCCGCGTGCCACGTTCCAGCGCATACACGTGGAGGGAACCGGAAACCTGCTTGCCGCCGCCACACGCGCCGGGGTAAAGCGGTTCTTCTACATGAGCGGCCTCGGCGCCAGGCCCAAAGCCAGAAGCCGCTACCACCAAACCAAGTGGGAGGCGGAAGAGCTCGTTCGCGCCAGCGGCCTCCAGTACGTCATCTTCCGCCCATCGGTTGTTTTCGGGCCGGGAGACGGCTTCGTGAGCACGCTTGCTGATCTCGTCACGCGCGGGCCAATCATTCCCATCGTTGGAAACGGACGCACCCCCATGCAGCCCGTATGGATAGGCGATCTGGTTCAAGCGGTTGAAAAAACCTTAACCTCGCCAGAATTGTGGAACCAAACCTGGGAAATCGGCGGGCCAAACCAGCTTAGCTTTGAAGAGATGATAGACACCGTCGCCGAAGTTCTGGGAATCCGCAAGCCGAAACTGCACATACCGATACCTGTTATGCGCCCTGCCGCTCTGATGCTTCAGTTCCTCACCCCAAACCCTCCGATAACGCTGGACCAGCTCATCATGCTTCAGGAGCCAAACATCTGCGATCCGCAAACCTTGCCCGAAAAATTCGGCATAGATCCAGTTGGCTTTCGCGATGGGCTGCTTCGGTATCTGCGCCAAGATTAACCATTCCTCCCGCTTTCTGCATTTTTGCTGAAAGCCGGCTTCCCCACAGCTTTGCCCACAACGCGGGTTTCCACATACATGCGCTGTCCGTCGCCCACCGAGGCGTACTCGTCCTTAACATCAAACGCGGTTTGGAATTCCACCCCTTTCATGCCTTCTTCGCGCAGGCGGGAGGCCAAAACCTGCTCAACATCGGCAACGGCGCGGCGCTTTGCCTCTTCCAAAGAGGCGTGCTTCGTCATGCACAAAGCCGAGTGCACAACAAATGCGCCATCGCTATCCAATGTGATTCTGGCCTCAGAGGAGAAAACCAGCGTTCCGGTCACCGCCCCAACAGCATTGGCAACCTCTGAATGCGGGGGCACCACCAACTTCGCGCCGAGAACCGAAGCCGCCGGCTTTAACCAAACAGCCGCCGGAGCTCCCACAGCCACAAGCGGCCTATCCAAACTAACGCGCCAGCGAAGCATGCCACCGTCAGAATCCGAAAGCAGCCCGTTCAGCACGGCGTTGTAAGCGCGACTGCCGTGCCCTCCATCCAACCGCGGATCCACCTTGCAAAGCAGTTCAGACACCGAAATGCGCTTTACACGCTCCCAAACCATCCGGCACACCGTTTGAGCATCCACACCCAAACGACGCGCGTACAACTCCAAAGCCTTTTCAGATGCCTCCCTGCACCAGGTATCCATCTCGCCGGTAAAGTGCAACACATCCGTCGGGGTCAAAGCCGCGCGACGCACCGCACCGCACTCCTCCAACCTGCTTGTTGAAAGCAAAGCCGGATGCATAAGGCCGACCTCCTTGGCCAAGTGCCACACAGACATGGGCCCCCCACTCAGCAGGTCCAGCACCGCTCTCTCGGTTCCGGAAACGCCCGTCGGTTCCGCATCGGGACGGATAAGCACCAAGAAATCGCACGGCTGAATCAGCGGAGACGCATCGATTCGCCCAAGCTCGTCCAACTGAGCAAGCACGTTCGGATACTCCTGAGCCGCAAAAGCCAGCGGAACCGCCCTGGAGGGACCAACCAAAACCTCGTTTCCCTTCACGCGGATGTGGCTGTCTCCGCCAAGACCGCATGTGCGTATGTCCGCCGCTTTAACGCTGGTCGGCCTGCCGCCCACAGTTGCACCGCGGGGATTGATTTCCGGCTGTCCGCCGGATACCACGGCTATATCGGTTGTTGTGCCGCCCATATCCACCACAACAGCATCATCCAACCCAGTAAGGAAGCGGGCGCCAACCACGCTTGCTGCAGGCCCAGACAGTATCGTTTCCACCGGGCGGCGCATTGCGGCCTCCTCCGTCATCAAACTGCCGTCGCCGCGCACCACCATAAGCGGAACCAAAACCCCAAAATCGGCCAGCACGCGCTTGGTGGCGGCCATCAGATGCGCTATCACAGGAATCAGCCTGGAGTTCAGCGCTGCGGTTCTCGCCCGACGTATGGCATCGAGCTCCAAAGATAGATCGTGCCCGCAAACCACCGGTAGCCCCGGATAGATCTGCCGGACAATCTGCGCGGCTCTCAGTTCGTGTACGGGATTCATCACGCTGCACATCCCGGATATTGCCACCGCCTGAACGCGGTGCTCCTCAACCAAGCTGGCCACCGCACTATGCACCCCGTCCTCATCCAGCGGCTCCAGCTCCTCTCCGGTGATGTCTATCCTTCCGCGCACCCGGCATACAGGCGCAAAACCCACCTGCTGCACAGCGTAATCGTCATAACCCAGAAGCAAAAGCCCTGCCGAGGCGCCTCTGCCCTCCACTATCGAATTGGTTGCCAGCGTGGTGGAAAGCGCGCAGATCTGCACCATCGGCAGTAAGCGCCTCTCCAACCTCCTTACGGAATTGGCAATGCCTTCGGCAAGGTTGTGGTGGGTTGTAAGCGCTTTTGCTTTGTTCACAACCTCTCCAGTCTCAAAATCCAAAAGAACGCTGTCTGTATAAGTTCCACCGGCATCAATGCCCAAGCCCAGATTCATAAAAAACACTCCAATCTGTCCGAAAATCAATCACTCGCAGAAACAAAACCGCAGACGCACTAAAACCCAGCGCACACAATCACAGCACCATCTCCCAAGAGCGGTCCAACCATTCTCTGTGCCGCACAAAAGGCTCCTCCGAAAAATCAACATACCACCACTGCTTGTGTGCGTTCAGCTCCGTCCCCAAAATGGTAGGCAGTTGGAACTCTTCCAGCAAACCCATAAAAACCTCAAAATCGCGCGCATGCTCTGGCGTGTCCAAATTCCTCTGGGGAATGGCACACACACCCACCATTCCCAGCCGACGCACGCGCCGCAGAAGCTCTTTTCTATCGGCTTCCACACCGCGCTCTTTACCAACATACATGTACCAAGCCCTTCCCCCAGACAGCTCCACAAAACGCGCGGTGCTCATGTAAAACTCCTCGGTCCGGGGCACTTTGGCTATTCCGCCGTCCAAAATCATGGTTGCCGTTCTGAAAGCTCTTGCAAAGTTCGGATCGCTCGGGTCCGCGTTCAAACCCTCCACACCCTGCCAAACCGCAAGCGGGTTCGAAGAGCGTGAATTCACAGCATCCACCAAATCCCGGGCTAAGTTAGCTTCGGTCATGCCAAGCATTTGCAGCCGCTCCCAATTCGGCTCGTAGTCGAAATCCAGACTCAGCCGCTCTTTAAAGCAAGCCGCCTGATACCGCGCCCTTCGAACGGCCAATTCGCACAGCGCATCGCTCAAAGGCTTCGCATCCTCCGAAGACCGAAACGGACCGGCCTGAAAATACGCCCGACCTGGGAGGTCGTTCCATTCCTCGCCCTCAACCGGGGTGAGTATCAAAGCCTCTATGAAGCATGGAATGGAGCGTTTGGCGCGTTCGGCAACCGCTTTCACAGAATCTATGTACTGGCCGGAGTCGAACGCCACCATTCCCACGCGCCCAATCCCGCGGCTCCAAAGCTCCGCCAAAACCCGAACACCATCCCATCCCCACGGATTGGTATCGTGGTGGGCATGCGCGTTCACCCAATCATATCTTAGGCCGCCGAGAACGGTTTCATCCGGCAGCCATTCCTCCAAGGAACAAGCGCCAAGCCGCCCTGGCAACTTTTCGGTGTTGAACAATAGGTCCGCCATAATCCCTCCACAATCCGAGAAAACACCCATTTGTTTTTTCACCAGCCAAAAAACTTCACCTTTACCGACCCATACAGGAGGAAGGTTAATTTCATGTGAAGTATATATTGATTGAAAGATTCAGCGCAGCAGCTTACCAAGCAAAAACTGCGCGGTTGGAGTTTCACGCTTTAAAGATAGAGGGGGAGAATATGCCAAAGAAACATTCCGCTTTCACCTTAATCGAACTGCTCGTGGTAATCGCGATTATAGCGATACTGGCGGCTATCCTGTTCCCTGTGTTTGCCAAGGCACGCGAAAAAGCCAGGCAAAGCGGATGTGCCAGCAACCTTAAGCAGATAGCCACCGCCGATGCCATGTACCGCGAGCAGTGGGACAACACCTTCCGCTTTAACACCGGCTACGTGCCGTTCGGCGGCAAACTGGCTGACACATGGACGGAACAGCTCAAACCTTACATTGGCAACCCGGCTGGAGGACCCGGCACCATATTCTGGTGCCCTTCCGACTACCACAACTACAGCTACAGCCGCAACACGTATCTGGGCAACTATCTGCCCACCGAACCTCTCACGGAAAGCGATGTCAAATCGCCGTCGAAGTGCATAAACTTCTTCGATGCTCCGGGATCGGGCTTAAATCGTTCCACTCAGGGCTATCCAGATGGGGACGCGGATTTGGATAACGCAGGCCAAACCGACAGAGACATCTACATAGCGAAAACGCGGACCAACATCCCCATCACCAAACGCGGCGACCCGGATGGCGACGGCCACCACCACTGGCTGTATTTCCCGGGGCGCCACAACGGTGGCAACAACATCGCCTTTGTTGACGGCCACGTGAAGTACTTCTACGATTGGCAGCCCAACGAGATGACTTTCGATCCCAAGAAAAGCTTCTAAAATAACGGCGCCCCTTGCAAACCGCAGGGGCGCTAGGCTTTTTCAAGCTTGATTGCGCTATCACCCGGCGCGTGCCCGCAGGCGGTTCAGAAACTCGCGAATCCCGCGCTGTTTGGAAACAGCTTCCTGCCTTCCAGACAGTTTCGCCGCCAAATCCCTTACGGCATGCGCCGCCCGGCTCTCCGGATTGCTCAGCACAAACGGAACCCCCTTGCTGACTGCCGGCACCACCACCCATCCGTCGCTGGGAATCTCTCCCAAAAGCGAAACACCCAACATCTCCGCCATCTGCTCCGCCGAAAAAGCGGATTTCTTATGCGCCCTGTTAACCACCAACTGGACCCTTTCCAGAGGATACCGAATTTCCTGAAGACGGTTTACAAAAGAAACCGCCCTCCTCACAGACGGCTGTTCCGGCAGCACCACAAGAAGCACGCTGTCAGCGCACTCCATCGCTGCTTGGGTCACCCCATCAAGCTCGGGCGCGGTATCCAGCACCACATATCTGTGGTCTTGACGAAGGGCGCGAACAACAGGCTCCACCAAAACCGCATCCTCATCGCTCAGTTTGCCGAGCTCCGCGGGCGCGCACAAAACCCGAACACCGCTTCCGTGCTCCACCATACACCGCTCAACAGCAGAGCGATCCACCTTCCCCGCGTAATCCCGAAGATCCGCAATAGTGCACCTGGGCTGAAGCCCCATGAAAAGCCCAACCTCGCCGAACCGAAAAGACAAATCCGCAAGCGCTACCCGAAAGCGAAACACACCGGCCAAAACTGCCGCAAGGTTCACCGCTATGGTTGTCTTGCCGGCCCCGTCGCGCGGACTGCACACCGCCAACACTTTGGATGGCTCCGATGGCTTTTCAGCGCGCGCAATCTCCTCACCGACCGGCCGCCGCCGCAAACAAGCCCGCTTAACCGCAAGAACAAGCTCCTCCTCCGCAAACGGCTTCACCAAAAAGTCCCTGGCGCCTGCAATTATCGCTCTACGCAGATACTCTTGAGACCCCTCCGCAGACATCAAAACGACCTCCACATCCGGAAGCTCCATCTTTATCAGCTCGGTTGCTTGGAGGCCGTTCATCACCGGCATGGCAACATCCATCAGAACAACGTCTGGGCGCAGGCTTCTGGCCATCTCAAGGCACTGCAAACCGTTCTCGGCCTGCCCCAAAACCTCCACCCCAGAGGCGGTGCTCAGAATGAGCGCCGTCTCGGAGCGCACATCCGGCGAATCGTCGCAAACCAACACCCGGATTTTTCTCTCCCCAGCGTTTGTGCCAACCGGCGCATCCATTCCGCAACCACCCTTAAAGCCAAAATCCTCCGGGAAGCACGTCAGAACCAAGCCGCAATACCCTCGCCTGCCTCCGAAATATACTACCATTAATCTGCGCGCGGCACAAACTAGTTTCGGCTTAAATGCACTGGGCCTTTAGTCCCAAAAAGATGTGGGCCCCGCGAAACTGCGGAGCCCACACATAAGTCCGCTTTCAAAAGCCCGCGCACCAGATTCTTCAACCAAGCACAAATCCGACCAAACGGTAAAACAAACGCGCGGCTACTTGTTTCCAAAACCAAGGCCCGAGGATGTGAGGTAGCGGTAGCTCTGTTCCACAGCCTCCATCATATCGGTTTCGCAGGAGTCCAGCTCCACAATGAGCCACTCTAAAACGTTGGGATCGGCCGCACCTATTATGGCCGGCATATCCAAAACGCCGGCGCCAACAGCGGTGTGCGGCTTTCCTTCTTCCAAAGTACCATCCTTGATATGGAGCAGCGGTATGCGGGATTTCTTGGCCGCCACCACCTTCGCCGGATCAGCCTTCGCGTATGCGGTCCAGTAAACATCCAGCTCTGCCACTATGCTGGGGGCGCCCTCCATCAGAATATCGTGGGGAATTTGGCCGTCAACCGGCAGGAACTCCCACCAGTGATTGTGCGCCCCAAGCGTGATTCCGGTTCCCTTCAGAAGCGCCGCCGCTTCTTCAAACCGCTCCGCAACGCGCTTGCACTGATCCACAGTCTTGAAATCATCCGGCCCGAAACCGGTAATCAGGTACTTGCTTCCCAAGGTTTTCAGCTCATCAACAAGCTGGTTTACATTCTCTTTTGTGGGGAAAGCCACGTGACTGCTGGCCACTTCAAGGCCCAAATCCTTCACCCAGCCGGCCACCTCTTCCGCAGAATGACCGTACAGCCCCGCAAACTCCACCCCCTTGTAGCCGATTTCGGCCACTTTCTTCAGGGTGCCGTAGAAATCATCTTTGCAGTAATCCCGCACAGAGTAAAGCTGAAGCGCAACAGGTTTTGCCATAATGCCTCCTCAAATACCCTCATCAGAATGCGCCCACAAACCACCACCAAACGGGCGCTTTTAACAACCATGCTATGTTTCTCTCCAAGACTCCACACATCCTTCAAACCGCGGAATAAGAAGCCTGCCGCGGCCGGGTGCGCTCTAGATGCCTAACCGCTGCCCAAAAGCCTTATCAGCAGTCTGCGCACATCCGATGCAGACGGCCTATCCCCGGAAGCACCAATCGCGCGCAACTGCCCGGGGGTTGCCGTTCCAGCCCCCAGGAAAAACCGAAAGGCTTTCAGCACATCCGTTATTCCAAAACACCCGTCTCCGTCGATATCGCCGAAGAGAAACGGGAAACGAAGCTCAATAAAATCGCGAACACCGTTCGGGTCGTTTGCCAGGCGTGCATCCATCTGGCGGTTGCCGCGCATATCCGACAGGCCGGGGTTCACGCGGATTTGGAAAACCATGTCCTCTCCGGGCGGATTGGGCGGAAGCGGCGCAAACCCAACCAAAATCTCCCGGCCGCCATCCAGCACCGTAAAGCTCAGCCCGTCCAGCCGACCGCTGTCGCCATCCAGGTCACACAGGGATATACTTTCCGAGAGCACCGGTTCAGAATAAGTCAGAATCACGCCGCGGCGCAGGTCGCCATCCGCGGCAGGCTTTATCCGGCACAGGCGTGGCGGCAGCGCATCCTCGGTAGAGAAACTCAGCACCACCACGGCCGCATTCCGCAAAGACGATGCATCGCATACTCTCAAGGACACGCGGTAATTCGCGCGCCTCTCCACGGGTGGGTCCCCAAAAAGCACGCCTCCGCACAACAAGCGACTAAACCCGATCACCAATTGCGACCCCACAACACCGTCTGCATCCAACCACTCCAAAACCGAAGGAGCTGCGCCGGCGATATCGGCGTCTGACCCATCCAGGCTTTCAATCGCAAGCTCTGCAGGAGAGAGCGTTTCGCTGGCAGTAACACGGAACAAAGCGTCCACCGGAACATCCTCAGCCTTGTCCAACGGCAACCACTGTTCACCAGATGCATCCCCTTTCCGGCGGTACTCCACCGCTACCGAAGGCGGCACCGTATCCGCCGGGGTGAAGCCAACGGTCAGCGGCACCAAGCTGTCCCCTTTGAAGTCCGAACCGGAGCTGAAAAACATCTGCATTACGGGTCCCGCCGGAACCACCTCGCCGGAGGAGAGTCTGGTATACCGAAGCTGTGCAAAAGGAAGCGGCTCAGAATGCCTGAAAACAGCCGCCCTAAATCCCGGCTCCCATTCTACGCTCCAACCTGCCACAAGAGGGGTGGTAACCGGGGCCGGCACCGACTCCGGAGCCATCTGCTCGGTGAAAACCACCCGGAAAGCCGAATCCCGCGGCACAATCCCAACCGTGGGACCGGGAAGCTCCCGCCACTCAAAGCTGTTGGGGTCGGCCATAAAACCCTCTTGCCCAAAACCCCCTCCCGCCGGAGCCTGGTATTCAACCCTTTCGATCCTCGGGCGCCTTGCTGTGTAAAACCTGGTTTCGAAGCTCACACCTGGTGCCGCCACCAAATTTTGCATCAGCGGATCTGTGGCCGAAACGATTTTGAAAGCATGCTCCTCTAAAGAACCTGAATCCGCCTCCGGAAAAGGTTCGTGGCGGAGGGTTACGGTGCATCCATCCAGGCTTATCGCTCTGCGTGCCACCTTCCAAAGCCTGCCGCTTATTCTGGTGGCAGACTGGCTCCAGTCACCGTCCGCTTCAAAGCGGAAGTGGTCTGTGCTCAGCGGCTTGCTCGTTCGTATCACCACCGGCGCAGAAAGACCCACCACCTCGCCGTTGCCCGGCCGAAGTTCAAGCAAAACCGGCGCTGTGGTATCCGTCACTTTGAAAGACCACACCCGCGGCACGGCTCCATCGGCCAACTGATTGCCAAAATCATCCACCGCGGCCAACAGCTCCGCAACAACGGTGTCGCCGGGGCGCAGGGACATCCCATCAGTGCCCACCGCAAACCGCAGAACCACCTGCTTGCGGTCCGCAGAAAATCCACCGCGAACTTTCCACGTGCTCGGCGCCGTTTCTTCGCCGCAGGACGCATCCAACCTTGGACCGGAAGCCCCGGAAAGGTACCAAAGTCTTATCACGCAGTCCTGCGCCGAACCAATAGCCTCCGAAAAAGCCATGCTCATTGAAGCCGTGGTGGGATGAACAGTCGCTCCGTTGCCGGGCTCCACCGACAAAAGCACTGGCCGTTCCAGATCTTTTGTTCTGAACCTAAGAACGTTGCCAGGAAGCGCCCCCTCCACAAGCTGATTTCCACTGAGATCGGCTCCGGACAAAATCTTCAGTTCATACTCGGATCCATCCTGTATCAACGGGGGATGAGGGACGAAAGCCGTCAAGCCATCTTCGCTGAAAGAAACATCCGCGCTGGAAAGCACCAACTGCCCGTTGCGCTTAAGCTCTGCCTTCACCGAGCCAGCCCGCATCGGTTCGCTGAAAACAATCTTCAGATTCGCGTCCGACCCTACTCCCACAGCCCCGTTGGCCGGATCGGTTGCCAGTATACACGGCGGCGTTACCTCGCCCGTCCAGAATGAAAAGCTCAGCGGTTCCGCCAAACCGTTCCCCGCCTTATCCTTAACTGCTCCAACATCCACCATCACAGTGTGCTGAAAGGCCGGCACAAACGGCACCGAGTGCTTCAAAATCAACACACTGCCATCGCCGGCAACCTCGGCGGACCATACTCCTCCAGGATTAGGCACCACGCGCACCGCCGGTGCAGTTGTGCCCGGAAGCTTAACCGAACCGATGTCGATCGGCTCGGAAAACTGCAGCACAATAGGCGCAAGTATATCCACATCGCGCTGGGAGGACTCAGGTATATGGTGCACCACCCTCGGAGCGTCAACATCCGGAGCGCTTGGAAGAAGCGTAACAACCCATGGATTGCGCACATCTGGTCTGTCGGATGAAGTAAGCGGGTGTCCGGCTCGATCCTCGGCTTCAATCCATATCCGGCAGGTCAGCGGTTCAGTTCCAACCGGGGGCGAAGGAACCGCCGTCATCACCGTGCCGCCAGAGGAAAGCTCAACAGAAAAAGGAATTTCCGGGTCGCTGCGAACAACCAAACTGCCTTGAACAACCATTTCGCTGAAAACAACCCGAATTGCCCCTCCGGGCTCCAGCATGCCGCCGTCAGCCGGCGTATGGGATACAATCTCCGGAGCCGAAGCGTCTCCAACCGTAAACAAAATGGCGTGGGGAACCGAACCCGCAGTAAGCGGTGTCCGCGAGCTGTTGTTCTGCAGAAGGCACGGCTGAGATGGAGAAACGTTCAAAGTAAGCAGGTATGTGCGGTTATCCTCGAAAGGCACGGAGTGGAAAAGAGTAAGCGTTTTTCCATCCGCCGAAAGCTGCGGGGAGAAGGTTACCACCGCACCACCGCGCCCGAAAGACGGTTGCAGAGACAGCACTGCCGGATAACCGTTCAGGTCCACCGACCCGGGGAAAACTGGGTTGTTGAAAATCAGCACAATCGGAGCTTCGGCGGAAACCCCCTGCTGCGCGTGGGCTGGCACCGAAGACACCAAGTTCAGCGCTCCCCGGGACGGCCCAACCGATGTGCAAAACAAAACCGCTGCGCCAAAAACCCAAAACAACCCGGAGATGCGCCGTGGAAGAAGCTTTACCGCCATCCCCAAACATCCTTTCAAGATGAGTAAGCCAGCAGTTGCTTTCTTACTTCGCCGGGGATGGCAACATTCCCTCCAGTTTCAAACGATTCCTCTCACAATGGCGTCTGCCACGCGCACAGCCCTAACCACGGGGGCAACATCATGCACGCGCACAACCCTGGCCCCTCCGGCAATGCTCAGAACCACCGACGCGAGCGTTCCTTCCAAACGCTCCTCCGGAGGCGCTCCGTCCAAAAGCATGCCTATGAACGACTTCCGGGAAACACCCACCAACAGCGGATGACCCAACTCCGCCAGCCTCGGCAAGCCCCGAAGAAGCTGGAGGTTGTGCTCCAGTGTCTTCCCAAAACCTATGCCCGGGTCAACCAGTATGCGCTCCCTTGGAACGCCCTGCTGTTCCGCAAACGCAACCTGCCTTTCCAAAAAGCTGTGCACCTCTTCCACCACGTTCTTATAGTAAGGGTTCTGCTGCATTGTGGCAGGGGTGTGTATGCTGTGCATAA